>Ga0265798_10000355_pt1 | contig 81898 bp, 63 predicted proteins | sample P3T30metagenome_FD_192430 | JGI IMG/M metagenome (GOLD analysis project Ga0265798, IMG submission 192430) | Plant litter microbial communities from East Loma Ridge, Irvine, California - P3 T30 | ecosystem: Environmental > Terrestrial > Plant litter > Unclassified | place: USA: California... | reverse complement strand
TTTTTGTATCGGAATCTGGAAAACGCTTCTGGATTTTGAGGCCGACCGTAAAAGTCTGATGATTAATTTAGGCGGTGGCGTGATTACTGATATGGGTGGTTTTATTGCTTCGACCTATAAACGCGGAATTGATTTCATCAACGTACCGACTACCCTCCTTTCGCAGGTTGACGCTTCCGTTGGGGGAAAGACAGGAATTGATATCGATAACGTTAAAAATATGGTGGGCACTTTTACGCTCCCACAAATGGTTTTTATTGAAACCGAGTTCTTAAAAACCTTACCCCAACGTGAGCTTTTATCCGGCTTTGCCGAAATGATTAAACATGGTTTGATCTATGATAAAGCTTACTATGAAAAGTTAAAGACTACCAATTATTTAACGCCTTCAGCGGATGATATTTACCGCTCCGTGGAAATAAAAAATGAAGTCGTAACCATTGATCCGCACGAGAAAAACCTTCGGAAAATTCTCAATTTCGGTCATACCATTGGTCATGCAATTGAAGGTTATTCATTGGCAAATGAAGAAAATCCGCTTACCCACGGTGAAGCAATTGCCATAGGTTTTATTTGTGAGGCGGCTTTATCCATCAAAAATAGCGGGCTAACGAAAGAAGAACTCAAAGATATCAGCGACTATTTATTATCGTTGTACCCAAAATACGAAATTAAAAAAGAAAGTTTCGACTCACTTTTGGAATTAATGAAAAGTGATAAGAAGAATGAAGATGGCAACATTTTATTTTCTTTACTCGAAACTACAGGTAAATGCACGTTTAATTGCCGTGTAAGTACTTCAGATATTTTAAGCAGTTTAAATTATTATAATAGTTTATAAAAATGACTTTTACCGGAAGTGATATTTCTGTAGGCGGATTATTTGGTTTTGTAATCGTTTTAACATTGGTTGAAATGTATTTCAGCTATGCACACAACAGAAAACTCTATACCAAACGTGATACCTGGACCAATGTTTATCTGATGGTTACCGCGATTATAATCAACCTTGGGATGAAAACGGCAACATTCTTTTTGCTAGAATATTGCTATCAGTTCAAGTTATTTCAAATCTCTAACGTATGGATTTACTGGTTAGTTCTAATTCTTGCACAAGATTTTCTTTACTGGTTTCTACATACCGTAGGACATTATGTTCGTTTTTTCTGGGCCATGCATGTTACACATCACTCATCTGAGCATTTTAACCTGACCACCGGTTTCCGTTCAACCGTTTTTGAGCCCTTATATCGTGTTTTCTTTTACCTGCCATTGGCTTTTATGGGTTTCACGGCAATGGACATTCTTTTTGCATACCTGGTTACGCAAATTTACGGCAATCTGGTGCATACCCAATACAAGATTAATTTTCCAAAATGGTATGAATACATATTTGTTACCCCCTCACACCACCGTGTACATCATGCGAGTAATGTTCGCTACTTAGATAAAAACATGGGGATGGTGTTGATTCTTTGGGATAGATGGTTTGGCACCTTTCAGGAAGAGCTCCCCGAAGACGAAATTAAATATGGTTTAACAACTCAACCAACAGATACCGGACCGGTTAATATTATCTTCCATGAATTCATCGCACTGAAGGCTGATGTAAAAAAAGCACCAACCTTTATGGATAAGGTAAAATACTTCATCAATCCTCCGGGATGGAGCCACGATGGAAGCACAAAAATTGCGAAAATCATGCAGCAGGAATTGCGTGAGGCCGAAGAGTTAAAAACATAAATTCAAATTTCAGGAAAAATATTCAAGGATCAAATTCAACGATATAATTTTGTATTTTTGAATAAAGTTATTTCTTATGACAACATTAACTATCCAAGTAAAAGATAACGATACTCAATTTATTTTAGAAGTACTTAAAAGAATTGATGCTAAAGTGATCCAAAATACTAAAAAGCAAGATTTGCTTAATGGAATTAAGCAGGGTTTAAAAGAAGCTAAAGATATTAAAGCAGGAAAAATTAATCCACTTACGTTAAATGATATATGATAGAAGGAATCAAAATTCTTTATTCCCCTATTTTCATCAAAAAAGCAAAACAACTCAAAAAAAGACATATTTCTTTAATTGACGACTTACATCAGTTAGAATCCCTGCTATTAGCTAATCCACGCACAGGTATAGATTTAGGTAACGGTATTTTCAAGATAAGACTTGCTGTTAAAAGTAAAGCAAGAGGAAAAAGTGGAGGTTACAGAGTGATCACTTACATTCAAACAAAAGATATCATTACTATGATTTACATTTATGATAAGTCTGAGGAAGTTACTATATCAAAAAAAGATATTCAAAGCATAGTTGATAGCCTTTTATGATATGCAACAAAACCTTTCATACCAATCTTAAAAACAGTCTAAATCAAAGAAAATTAAATTTTATTAAAATTATTTTCATTTTCCTATTGACAAATTAAATTTTGTTATTACATTTGGCTCATTCAAAAGCAAAAAATGAAATTATTCAACACATATTACTTTGGTTACTTTTACTATTTTGGTAAGAGCCGGGGCTAATATGCAAAAAGATAGATAACAATATTAAAATGTATAAAAAAGTCCCGGCAAATAGCCGGGACTTTTTTGTTTTACGTAAAAATGGAAACGACAAAACGAGTAGCAATTCAGGGTATTAAAGCATCTTTTCATGAAGAAGCAGCTTACAAATTCTTTGGCAAAAACATCGAAACAGTTGAATGCAATTCATTTAAAGAAACCTGCGACAAGCTGGAGAAAAATGATGCCGACTTCGTGGTGATGGCAATTGAAAATTCTATTGCAGGAAGTTTACTACCCAATTACACACTGATTCGCGATTATGGCTTTTCAGTAGTTGGCGAGGTTTATTTAGCTATTCAGCTGCATTTAATGGCCTTGCCAGGTGTGAAATTTGACGACATTAAGATCGTCACTTCCCACCCTATTGCTATCCGTCAGTGTATCGATTTCTTTTACGATTATCCGAACATCAAGATCGTAGAAAGCAATGATACAGCTGCATGTGCCAAACGGATTCAGGAAGAAAAACTGACTGATACAATGGCTATCGCAAACACTTTAGCTGCAGAACTTTATGGTTTAAATATCTTAGAACGCCGGGTAGAGTCAAACAAAAAAAACTACACCCGTTTTCTCATCCTTAAAAAAGACAAAACGGATGAGGGAAAGAAAATAAATAAAGCATCGATTTGTTTCCAGGTTGGCCACAAAGCCGGTTCATTGGCAACAGTGTTAAACATCTTCGCAGAACAAGAGGTAAGCTTAACAAAAATACAATCTATGCCGGTGTTGGGAAAACGAAACGAATATTACTTTTATGTCGATTTAGAATGGCCAAGCACAGAAAAGTATGATAAGGCAATCAGGAAGGCCTTAAAATACACATCGAACTTTAACATTCTCGGCGAATATCAAAAGAACGATAAAGTATAAATAAGATAGTCAGGAGTCCGTTGTCAGGAGTCCAAAAGACCAATAGTAAAACGTAAATAATTTTAAATCAAAATATATCTCCGGACTTCAGACTCCGGACTTTCAAAACCCCAAATCATGAAACTTAATTTAAACATCCAACCTTTAAACACCTGGTTAAACATTAACAACGAACCATTAATCATCTCCGGACCATGCAGTGCAGAAACTGAAGAGCAATTATTAACTACAGCACATTTATTAGCTGCAACTGGTAAAGTATCGGTATTAAGAGCTGGCATTTGGAAACCTCGTACCCGTCCGGGAGAGTTCGAAGGTATTGGAAGTATTGGTTTAGAGTGGTTGAAACGTGCAAAAGCAGAAACCGGTTTACCTACTGCTGTTGAAGTGGCCAATGCAAAACACGTTGAAGAGGCTTTAGCTGCAGGTGTTGATATCCTTTGGATTGGTGCACGCTCTACTGTAAACCCTTTTACTGTACAAGAAATTGCTGATGCTTTAAAAGGTCATGATATACCAGTATTAATCAAAAACCCGGTTAACCCGGATTTACAATTATGGATCGGTGCCATCGAACGAATCAACGGCGCTGGTATTACTAAAATTGGTGCCATTCACCGTGGTTTCTCCTCATTCGAGAAAAGTTCTTTCCGCAACGAACCGATGTGGGAATTAGCGATTCAATTGAAAACTTTATGTCCGGAATTGCCAATCATTAATGATCCAAGTCATATTTGTGGTAATCGTGAGTTGATTCCTTACATCTCACAAAAAGCATTAGATTTAGACATGCAAGGGTTAATGATCGAGTCTCACGTAGATCCATCAGTGGCCTGGACAGATGCCAAACAACAAGTTACGCCAGCGGCCTTATCGGAATTGGTTGACCGTTTAACTGTTCGTGAGCCGGAAGCACCAAACGAAGCTTTCGCTGATAAATTAGCCGATTTGCGTAAATCAATCGATAAAATCGATGATATTTTATTACAAAAATTAGGTGAACGTATGGCAGTTGTGGAGAAAATCGGTGAATTTAAACGCGATAATCAAGTAACTATTTTACAAGTTAACCGTTGGGATTCGATTATCAAAAAAGGCCATGCATTCGCAAAAGCATTAAAGTTAGATTTAAACTTTACGGAGAAATTCCTGGAACTGGTTCACGGTGAATCTATCCGCAAACAAACTGAAATTATGAATGCTGGCAAAGCGGAAAAAGGAATTGCCGCAGAGCAGCATACTGAAGTAAAAGCTTAGAATTAAAGCGGAAAGCTTAAAGTTAAAAGCTTAAAGTTGAAAGCTTAATGCTGAAACTGAAAGTTAAAAGACCAGGTCTAAAGCACCACATCATTGCGAGGTATGAAGAAATCTTAATGCGCTAAACATTTAGAATCCTTTATCCAGACAATAATGATTTACAAAATATCATGGTGTTGTTTTTTTACGTACCATCATACTGAGCTTGTCGAAGAACCGCAATCATAATTCGACAGGCTCACTATGAAGAAATTTTAGAAACAGCGCATAGAGAATAAAAATAGAATAAGATGTCTAAAAACGCCTTAGTTTCTTTTAAAGGAACCAAGAATATCAATACGGAAATCCAATTAACCGGTTCAAAAAGCGAATGCAACAGGGCATTGATCATCAGCGCCTTAAGTAATAAATTGGTTAGAGTTGAAAACTTATCAAATGCTGCCGATACCGTAACGCTTGATGGAATTTTAAATACTTTGCGGGAAGACTCCGAACTCCCGACTCAAGACTCAAGACTTGTAGACGTTGGTCCGGCAGGAACTGCCATGCGCTTCCTTTCTGCCTACCTTTCAGCGAAAAACGGAAATTTCTTATTAACAGGAACCGAAAGAATGAAACAACGTCCGATCGGGATTTTAGCTGAAGCTTTAAAAACCATCGGTGCCGATATTTCTTATGCAGAATCTGAAGGCTTTCCACCACTGAATATTACCGGGCCTTTCAATCAAAAAACAGCTCAGGTTAAAATCAAAGGCGATATCAGCAGCCAGTATATTTCTGCATTGTTGATGATTGCGCCAACCCTGCCTCAGGGGCTTACGTTGGAAATTGAAGGCGAATTAACTTCTAAACCATATGTTGATATGACTTTAGATATGTTAGCAGAAGTAGGCATTCAACATTCATGGAATGGAAATACGATCACAATAGCACCGCAATCTTTTAAAGCAGGTACATTGGTAGTTGAGCCAGACTGGAGTGCTGCATCCTACTGGTATAGCATTGCGGCATTAGCGGAAGAAGCTAAAATTGCCTTACCAGCACTAAAAGACAAGAGTTTGCAAGGCGATAGCCGGATTCAAAAAATTATGAAGATTTTTGGAATTGCAACCAGCAAAACGGAAACTGGAATCTCCATCAGCAACTTGGGCTTATCACTTGATGATAATCAGGTTCTTGACTTAAAAACCTGTCCTGATTTAGCGCAAACGATCATTGTAATTGCGGCTGCATTGGGGAAAAATATGTCTTTTACAGGACTGGAAACTTTAAAGATCAAAGAAACAGATCGGATCGCTGCATTGCAAAACGAGCTGGCTAAAATTGGCGTTTCCCTCGCAGAAGATCATCAGGTATACACTTTGAATACAGACGAACTTCATTTCCCTGAAAAAATCTTCATTAAAACTTATGAAGATCACCGTATGGCCATGGCTTTTGCGCCGCTTGCCTTATTGATTAATGAAGTAGAAATCGAAGACATGCAGGTAGTAGAAAAATCCTATCCTTTCTTTTGGGAAGATTTGAAAAAAGCAGGATTTTCAGTACAAGAGCAAGGATAAAAGACGCAAAAAACTTATTACTTACAACTTAAAACTTTCAACTTAATGGCAGGCAATTCATTCGGACAACTTTTTCGCATTACCACTTTTGGCGAATCTCATGGCGTAGCCATCGGCGTAATTATTGACGGCTGTCCGGCGCAATTGGATATTGACATGGATTTTATTCAGTCAGAACTGGATAAACGCAAACCTGGTCAGTCAAAGATTACTACACAAAGAAAAGAAAGCGATACTGTTCAGATCTTGTCTGGTATTTTTGAAGGAAAGAGTACCGGAACACCAATTGCTTTATTAATTCCTAATGAGGACCAACGCTCAAAAGACTACGGACATAATGTTGATGTTTACCGTCCGAGCCATGCAGATTATGTTTATGATGCTAAATATGGCATCCGCGATCATCGCGGTGGCGGTCGTTCATCTGCCCGTGAAACTGCCGCCCGTGTGGCTGCAGGCGCGATTGCAAAATTATTTTTGAAACAACAAGGGATCGAAATCTTTGCACACGTTACATCCGTCGGAACCATCGAGGCACCTAATCTGGAGAGCAACGATTTATCAGCTTTGCTAAACATCAGGGAAGAAAATATTGTTCGTTGTGCTGATCCGGCAACCGCACACGAAATGATAGAATTTATAGATGCAATTAGAAAAGATGGCGATACGGTTGGTGGTAAAATTGGCTGTGTGATTAAAGGTTGCCCGGCAGGTTTGGGTGAGCCTGTTTTTGATAAATTACATGCAGATTTAGGCAAGGCGATGTTAAGTATCAATGCTGTTCATGGCTTTGAGTACGGATCTGGCTTTGCAGGTAGTGAATTAAGAGGATCGCAACATAATGATATTCCTCAACCTAAAGCGGCCGATACGAAAGTTTTTAAAACGACAACAAATTTTGCCGGCGGCATCTTAGGGGGCATTTCTAACGGTATGGATATTACTTTCAAAGTGGCATTTAAACCTGTAGCAACCATTATGCATAATCAGCAAACCATCAATGCTGCCGGAGATGCTTCTGAAATCAAAGGCAAGGGCCGTCATGATCCATGTGTAGTACCGAGAGCAGTTGTCATTGTAGAAGCGATGGCTGCTTTGGTGATAGCCGATCAATTTTTAAGAAATAAAGTAAGTATAGTTTAGAAAATTTCGTTTTTTAGATTTGTCGAAGGTTATTTTATTAACTTTCGACAAGTTTAAACCATACCTGAATCATAATCAGGAAATTGCAATGCCTTATTAATTAGAAACACGACAAAATTTTCTATAAATTCGTGTTTTTAAATTATGAAATTCCTTCCCATCCTATTTTTATTTTTCAGTCTTTCTTCGTTTGCGCAATCTTATTCAGCCCAAATTGCCAGGCACCGCGAAAGCTATAAACAAGACTTTATTAAAGAAAGTTATGCGCCGTTAAAGGAAGGCGACTTGCAGCATCTGCATTTTTACGATGCAGATAGTACTTACCGCGTAATGGCAGATGTAGAAATTCTTCAGCATCAGCAGGTCTTTAAAATGCCCACTTATGATGGCACCAGTAAAGAATTTTATCGCTTTGCGAAAATTAGTTTTTCATTAAACGGAACCGCAATAAGCATGACACTTTATAAAAGCATTTCCCTGGCAAGTAATCCAGCCTATAAAGACCTGCTTTTCCTTCCGTTTACGGATGAAACCAATACCAAAGCAACCTACGGTGGCGGAAGATACATTGATCTAAGTGCTAAAGAAATTAAAGACCAGAAAATAGAAATAGATTTTAACAAAGCATATAACCCATATTGTGCTTATAGTGATGGCTATCGCTGTCCGGTGCCACCAGAAGAAAACGATCTTCAACTCGAGGTTAAAGCCGGAGAGAAATTGTATACAGGAGAAAAGAAGCACAAGAAATAATCAATGTACATCTTTCCTAATGATCAGTGTCTATTTGAGTTCGCTAAAGAACGCAGTAATAATATAAATCTACGAAATGCCCTATAAATGCCTGGTTATTGATGACAATGAGATCGAAAGAGATGCTTTAGAAATGCATCTTTTGAAAATTTCATCTTTAGAAATTGTGGCCGTTTGCAAAGACGGAATTGAAGCCGCCGATGTACTATCAAAAACTGAGATTGATATTGTATTCTCTGATATTGATATGCCTGAACTCTCAGGAATTGGCTTATTAAAAAGCTTAAAAAACCATCCGCTTTTTGTTTTTATTACGGCCCACGGAGAATATGCTGCCGAAAGTTATGAAGTTGATGCGATTGATTTTGTGATGAAACCTGCAACTTTCCCAAGAATTTTAAAGGCTGCAAATAAAGCGATAGAATATCTTGATCTCAAAAAGAAAGTAAGTACCGTAACTGAGCAGGCACATGAAATATCTGTCGGCCACGACGACCATTTTTTCTTCAAAGAGACTAAAGGAATCTCCAAACTCAAATATAATGATGTTATTTATATAGAAAGCCTCGGTGATTTCTCTAAGCTATTTACGGTGAATGATATGCATATTATTCTGGTAAGTTTGAAAAATCTGGAAAAACAGCTGCCCAAAAAATCGTTTTCCAGGGTGCATAAGCAATACATCATTAACATCAATCATATTGTAACGCTAACCAATCACGAAGTACACATGGATCAAAATTTTATTGTACCAATTAGTGCCTCTAACCGTCAGGAGTTATTGGAAAGTGCTATTGATAAAAAGATTTTATCCAGGTTTGTAAAAAAGTAATAAAAAGCCACTTAAACCAATTTACCTTTTTGCAGAACACTTTCTTTTGGTAAACTAATGATAAATTTAGTTCCCGATGGATGGTTTTTAGCTGCATGGATTTTCCCATTCATAAGGCCCACGAAGGTTCTGCACAGCAATAGCCCAAGTCCTGTTCCCTTCTCTCTTTCTGTACCTGGCGTACTCACTGCAGTACTACTGTAATTTAAATTATTAAAGTGTGCCAATTGGTCTTCGTTCAGGCCAATTCCATTATCAACAACCATAATCTGCAGTTCTTTTTCCAGGCACTTCTCAGAGATCTCAATCAATCCGCTTCGTGGCGTAAACTTGGTTGCGTTACTAAGTAAATTGCGGATAATCAACGAAAGCATGTTTGCATCGGCCTGACAGACTGCGTTTTCAGCAATGTTATTTTTAACTGTTATCTGCTTTGCTTGTGCTTGGTGATGAACTGAATTAATCACTTCATTTACCAGTTGATGTACATTTAGCGTCTCTTTATAAGGATTGAAGCCTTGCATCTGACTTGCGGCCCAGTTCAGGAGATTTTCCATCATTGAGGAAGTATAGGTCAGGTTATTTTTCAGTGTTGCAGCATACCTTGTTAACTTTTCCTGCTCAATGTTTCCACCTTCAAGTAACTGGATGAAAGAGATCAGCGCATTAACCGGAGTTCTCATATCATGGCTAACCACACTAAAGATTTTATCTTTTACCATATTAAGCTGTTCCAGCTCTCCTTTCTGAAGATTGATTACCTGATTTAGTCTTGTTGTTTTGCGCTGATTAAAATAAATTACGCTGGCGATCAGCAAAACGGACGCGATACCAATGGTTAGGTAAACTTTAATCCGCCAGTCGATCCTAATCTGTTGCTCCTGTTTAGATATCTGTTTGTCTCTGAGTGATGTTTCATATTTCGCCTCAAGTTTAGCCCGTTCAAATTTACTGGTTTGCATTTGTTGGCTTATTTCCAATCCCAATTGTTTTTTGAGAAATGTGAGCCGCTGCACGCTTTTTTCCTTATCGCTCAAAGCAAGCTCCTGCTTCTTCAAATACAATTGTTGCTGTTGTTGTTTAGCCAAAAGAACTTGTTTTTGAAGTTCTACATCTGTTATTTTCTGTTTGTAGAGATAATCCTTTTCCTTTAATCCGAAATCAAGTTGCATCTGCCGGCGGGTAATCTCTTTTTCTTTCTCTTCATTAAAAATTTGCTCTTTTAAAAGCACGTACTGTTTATAAAAGCTAAGTGATTTATCATACTCCTTAAGTGCTTCATAGGAGTCACTCAAGCCATGTATAGCATTTTTTTTGAGGTCGAGAAGATTGGCTTCATCTGCAATTTTGTAGCTATCAGTAAATAGAGGCAAAGCACTTTTGTGATCGCCCAGCTTCTGATAAAATTTTCCCAATGTATAAAGACAATCTACATAGCTTAATTTATCATCAAGATCTTTACTGATCAGAATGGCTTTTTGATAGGCTGCCAAAGCCAAATCATTTTGCCCCATCTCACTATAAACATCTCCCAAACCTTTTCTTACAGAAGAGGTGATACTCTCATCATTTAAAAATTCAGCAATTTTTAAGGACTTCTGATAATGTTGCATGGCTTGATTTAACCGATCACCAGGCGTAACATTCATCTTTTTTAATTCAACCGGATTGGCTTCAAAATATGCTGATCCAATCAATTCTTCAACTACGGCAACACCGCGTGACTTTGGGTTCTCTCCAGCGAATACTTTAAGAGCCAGTTGCAAATAAATCAACGACTGACTTTGGTTACCTAAATCCTGGTAGATGCTTGAAAGGTTGGTGTAGCAACTCGCCATGCTGGAAACATCTCCTAGCTGCTCATAAATTGCTATTGCTTTTTGATTGACTTCCAGGCATTTGGCATAATCTGGAATGGAAGAATATAAGGCACCTAAGTTTAGGTATGTTCCGGCAATCATTTTCAAATTTTTTACAATATTGAAATCTGCAATGGCCAGGTAATAATTTTCTTCTGCCTTGAGAAATGCTGTTTTGCCATGGGAATAAGTAGCACGACGATAATAAACATAAGCGGAAAAGTTTCTCAGCTTCAGTTTTTGAGCAAGTGTAATCACCTGATCGGAATATTCTTTGAACTTTTCCAGATTTCTCAGCTTCAGGTATTCCCTGTAGACGCGCTCAAGAATCACGATTTTGGCGGAGTCGTTTTGAGTATGTGTCTGATTAACTAAAAGCAGGCTATCCAGCTTTCTGAACTTAAGATTAGTTTGTGCAAATCCTCCTAAATGAGAAAGCAGAAAGAATAAAATTAGTGGTAACACAAACGTCCATCTGACTTTTGTAAAGCAGCGTATCGAAAAAAGCAACATATTTTCCAGGATTCAAACGAAATATAAAACGATGAATTCTTTTACAGGCCGGAAAATAAGCCGGATGCTCTTAACTGAGACGAACTGATACATACGAAATGGGATGATTATGGATAACTTTTACTAAGATATTCATTTTAAGATCAATTGCGGGAATAATTTATTCCTACTGATCCCATTTAATATGAGAAACGTAAAGCTATCTAAACGAATTTAAAAAATTGCCGGGAAGTGCGTGGGATTGGTCTCGTGCATCATTCCATAAATGGTTTCGATAATATCATCTACAGACGGTTTGCTGAAATAGTCGCCATCTGAACCAAAAGGCGGACGGTGAGGTTTCGCAGTAAGGGTTTTTGGTTTTCCATCTAGCGTGAAATAACCATTTTGATCTTCCAGTACTTTTTGCAAAATGTAAGCCGAAGCCCCTCCAGGAACATCTTCATCTACCACCAACAACTTATTGGTTTTGGCCAGCGAACTTGCGCACACTTTATCGATATCGAAAGGCAATAAGGTTTGCGGATCAACAATCTCAACCGAAATACCAAAATTCATCAATTCCTCTGCTGCTTCCTGCACCAATCTTAAGGTTGATCCGTAAGAAACAACTGTAATATCTGAACCTTCTTCCAGCACTTCTGCTTTACCTAATGGAACGGTAAACTCGCCAACATTATTAGGAAGTTTTTCCTTCAGGCGGTAACCGTTTAAACATTCAATTACTACGGCCGGTTCATCAGCTCTGAACAAGGTATTGTACATCCCCGCTGCCTGCGTCATATTTCTGGGAACACATAAGTGCATTCCTCTCAACGAACCCAGCAACATACTGATTGGTGAACCGGAATGCCAAACCCCTTCTAAACGATGCCCGCGGGTTCTTACAATCACCGGTGCTTTCTGAATGCCTTTCGTTCTGTAAGACAGTGAAGCCAAATCATCGCTTAGCACATTTAACGCAAAGATCAGATAATCGAGGTATTGTATTTCAGCAATTGGTTTTAATCCCCTCATGGCCAAGCCTATCCCCTGCCCCATAATGGTCATTTCTCTAATCCCCGTATCGGTTACCCGGAGTTCGCCAAATCTTGCCTGTAAACCTGCAAAGCCCTGGTTAACATCGCCAATATTTCCTAAATCTTCACCAAAAGCCACCAGGCGCTGATCTCTGGCAAAATTTTCATTAAAACACGCATTTAATACTTCTCTTCCATCAACCATTTTCGAGAGATCATCGTATTCGGCATCAACGACAGGAATCTTATCCGGACTTTCCACCCCATTAGTATGAAGCTTAGAATTATATCGATCGAAACTCAGTTCTTCCTGATCCTTGTACCAGGTAATCAAATCATTTCGCTCCTTACTGCTAAATTTTGCCGAAAGGCGAATGGCTTTCCGGGCAGCACTAAAAACTTCCCTGCGTTGCGCATCGGCCGTAGCGGAAAGCTGTGCGGCTATCTTCGCCAGTTCTGGCTGATGTTGCGCTAAAGCACTAATTAAATCGATTACCTTTTTTTGCTCTGGCTTGATGCTATCCAGAAATTCATTCCAGGCTTCTTTCTGGGCGTTACGTACAAACACCTTTGCTTTTTTCTCCGTATCTGCTATCTCCTCTTCAGTAGCAATGGCTGATTCCAACATCCACTCCCTCATTTTCAGCAGGCAATCGTATTCACTTTCCCAGGTTAACCGGTCTTTAGATTTATACCTTTCGTGAGAGCCGGAGGTAGAATGCCCCTGAGGTTGTGTAAGTTCCGTTACATGAATAAAAACCGGAACATGCTCCTCCCTGCAAATGTGAATGGCCTTTTCATAAACTTCACAAAGAGCAGGATAATCCCAGCCTTTTACTTTATAAATTTCATATCCAGGCTGGTCATTATCCCGCTGGAAACCTTTTAAAACTTCAGAAATATCTTCTTTTGTAGTTTGATATTTTGCTGGCACAGAAATGCCGTAAGCATCATCCCAAATGGATATTGCCATAGGAATTTGCAGCACGCCAGCGGCATTAATGGCCTCAAAAAAGACACCTTCTGATGTTGATGCATTCCCAATAGTGCCGAAAGCAACTTCATTTCCGTTGACTGAAAAATTCTTTAAATAGTCGAGTTCTTTATTATTTCTGAACAATTTGGATGCGTATGCCAGCCCAACCAAACGAGCCATTTGTCCGCCTGTTGGTGAGATATCGGAGGAGCAGTTTTTAATCTGTGTTAAATCGTTCCAGCTGCCATCTTCATTTATTGATTTTGTAGCAAAATGGCAATTCATTTGTCTGCCACCCGAGAAAGGATCTGCACCATTTGTGGGGTTGGCGTATAGTTGTGCAAAGAATTCTTTGATGGTTGAGATACCCGTAGCGAAAGCAAAAGTCTGATCGCGGTAATACCCAGAGCGCCAGTCGCCCTTTTTAAATGCCTTGGCCATGGCAACCTGAGGAACCTCTTTACCATCACCAAAAATGCCAAATTTAGCCTTTCCTGTTAACACTTCCCTGCGGCCTAAAACGCTAGCTTGTCTGCTCTCATAGGCTATTTTATAATCATCCATTACGATGGTTTTAAAATCGTTGAATGTTAATTCAGAATTGTCAATAGAATTGGTTATAAATTTTTCATTCTGCATCATAATCAAATATTGGTAGTGGCAAATATATGCAAAATTAAAAGTTTGACTTTATCTTCAATTGTAAAATTATATATGGACAAATAAAATATAATTGGAATAGTTTTTGTTTTAAAATGAAATTGTTAAATTTGTTTTAAGAATTTAAGAAAAATAATTTCGCATATAACATGAAAAAGATCTTAGTATTATTCGCCTTCGTTTTGGGCTTCGGCCTGGTTGCCAATGCGCAATCTAAACCAGCAGATTTTAAATTTGAGTCAGAGACTCATGATTTCGGTAAAATTCCGATGGGTAAGCCAGTAACATTCGATTTTAAATATACAAATGTTGGTGAGGAGCCATTAATCATTACCAAAGCTGAAGCAAGTTGCGGTTGTACCGTTCCAAAATATACTTCTACGCCACTCAAAAAAGGCGAAACTGGTGTGATTTCTGTAACTTTTAATGCAGCTGCTGGTCCATCTGCATTTTCTAAAGCAGTAACCTTAACTTCAAATGCAAAAACTCCGGTTAAAGTACTTTATATAAAAGGAGAAACTGTTGCCGCAACATCAAAATAATTTAAATAAATAATATTTTTAAAGTCCCGATAATCATCGGGACTTTTTTATTTTTGTACCATGCCAAAGATTTCACAAAAGGGCGTGCAGATGCCTGCATCACCAATTAGAAAGTTAACTCCATACGCTGATCAAGCAAAAAAAGATGGTAAAAAAGTTTATCATTTAAATATCGGTCAGCCAGATATTGAAACTCCGGAAGGAATGCTCAATGCCATTAAAAACATCGACTTTAATGTTTGGGCCTACACACCATCTGAAGGTACATTGGCCTACCGCCTTAAACTTGCAGAATATTATAATAAATTGGGTTACAATATTACTCCAGAAGATATCCTGGTAACTGTTGGTGGTTCAGAAGCCATTACCATCGCCATGCAAACCTGCGTGAACGAAGGTGATGAGATTATCATTCCAGAACCCTTTTATGCCAACTACAATGGCTTCGCCTGCATGAGTAACGTTGTGGTCAAGCCGATTTTATCGGTAATTGAATATGGATTTGCCCTTCCTCCTATTGCTGAATTTGAAAAGCTAATTACAGAGAAGACAAAAGCAATCATTATTTGTAATCCAAATAACCCCACAGGTTACCTGTATTCAAGAGCGGAATTAGAGGCTTTAAAAATACTTTGCAAAAAATACGATTTGTTTTTATTTTCAGACGAAGCTTACCGTGAATTTTGCTATGATGGTCGGGAGTTTATCTCGCCAATGCACTTAGACGGCCTGGAAGAAAATGTAGTGATTATGGATACGGTTTCTAAACGCTACAGCGCTTGTGGTGCCAGGTTAGGTTGCTTAATTACTAAAAACAAAGAGGTAATTGCCTCCGGATTAAAATTTGCACAAGCGAGGTTAAGCCCTGGAATGGTAGAACAGATTGCCGGCGCTGCAGCCGTTGATACACCAGACAGTTATTTTGAGCAGGTAAATACAGAATATACCTTACGACGTGATACTTTAGTAGGACGGTTGAATAACATTGAAGGCGTTTTCTGCCCCAATCCGGGTGGAGCATTTTATGTGGTTGCTAAATTTCCTATCGACGATTCCGACCGCTTCTGTCAGTGGATTTTAGAGGATTTTGCACATGAGAACCAAACGGTAATGATGGCTCCCGCTACTGGATTTTATTCCACTAAGGGCTCCGGCAAACAAGAAGTTAGAATGGCTTATGTATTGAATACAAGTGATTTAAACGCGGCCATGGATTGTTTAGAAATTGCATTGAAGGAATATCCTGGGAGAACAATATAGTTAACAGTTTGCAGTTGACAATTGACAATGCCAATTAGCAGTTCTGGATTTTGAGAGACTGTTTTTGATTAGAGACTTAAATATTTGTTTACAGCTCTTATTTGGCATTTTTTTTGTACTTTTGTAGTTCGGTTTACTTGATACTTGATACTGAAAAACTAAACACTGGGGCCGTTCTTGGATTTGACAGGGTGGCGAAGGTTATGTTAGCATGCAGTGCGTTGTTCGGAGAGCACTTAAAGTGAACGATCACATTTTAGTTGGCGAAAACACTTACGCCTTAGCTGCCTAATTTAGAATTAGATAGCTTTTGTCCCTCTGACTGTTGCATTGTTGGGTTAGAAACCGGGGCATCGAAACAACAAAGCTGGCTTCAAGTAGATACGACTTGAAGTGAGATAAAGTATCTAAGGTTATAAACAAGGTCGGTTTTCAGCCCGTTTATAGCTCGAAAATTAATTGAAAAATAAGCATGTAGAAGGTATAATTTATCTCACAACTGGACAAGGGTTCGACTCCCTTCGGCTCCACAGAAATTACACCTATTAGCCACTTATTACCATAATAAGTGGCTTTTTTAACGCCAAAAGTGTAATTGCTAATTTTTTTTAGTAGTCAATTGTTGTAAATAATATAACGAATTGTTGACCCATAATTTACCCCCACATAATAAACTATGTTGACCCCATGAATGCAAGTATTAAGCTCCACTTAATTTAAGTAAATCCAATGCTGCCGGAGCGCACCCGGTTTACCATCATTGATCGCAAAGTAAAGCGTAAAACGATTGCTCATGTAAAAAAGGTAGATTGGGATTTTGTAAAAAATCAGGTCAAATCTAAAGCTCAAAATGCTGACCGGATCAACAGTTTTTTAAATTCAGAATTTGCAAAGGCGGAACGAGAATTATATGATGTTAAGGAAGGCAGAAAATTTGCGATTAAAACGCCTGCATAAACATGGCCATCAGGCAATGCTTCGTAAGCTGTCGCACCGGCATTAACCAGAAGCGGCTTATATTCTTTTGTTGCTGTCTCGAAAATGATCGGGTGACCAGCATTGATTACTAAAAGCGTAAAATCCGTAACCAGTAAGGCTTTTCCGCCTGGAATCGTTGCAGATACTTTCCTGATAGCGACATTGTCTTTCTAAGTATTTACTTGCACGCCTTCGTCTACTAGATTGACTGTTGCCATGTTTTGAATTTATAAATTTTCCATTATTGCATCCAACTCCGTGTCGGTTGCTAATACTACTTTTTTGGTTGTTACACCATTCCACCCACTGGTCTGTCAACGCCTAAACCTTTATCTGTTTCTTCCTGAATTAAACCTTTGTAGCTTTCAGCCTTACTTTCTTTCCAAATATTGAAATGATCATCATCCTTGAAGTTTAAAAGGTCGAAATCTGCTAGCTTATCAGTTTTTAATGCCTCTGGTAAACCTTCCAAAGTTTTAGCGTATTGCTCCCTGCGGGTTGTTGCCACTTTTTCCTGACCAAATGCGGCGATAGTTTGCTCCTGTTTCTCCAACTTTTTCATGATTAACGAAGTGCTTTATCGGTGGCAGTTTCGTTAGGATCAATTACGGGCGCTACTGGTGCCGGAACTGCTGGCGTGTCAACTGGTTTTGGCTTTACTACATCAGTAACTTGGCGGCTTGCTACTGACTGAACGAAGTCGGCCATAGGTTTTGCTGCTGTAACTGCTATTGTTAAATTCTCATCTGCTGAGTCATCTGTTAGGCTATTTTGTCCAATGATTAAATCGGCCAAACTTTCTAACTCTTTTGCGTTAAAACCCTTGTTTGCAAACGAGGTCTTTAACAATGCGATTAATTTTTGTTTCATGTGAGTTGTTCCCCGTGAAATCCTGGGTGGACGGGTTACATTGCGAAATTACCCCTATCACTTGGCCTAGTAAAACAACCCATATTACTTGGATCAAGCATCAAATTAAACGGTGTTAATACTCTGTATGTTCATCAGTGTAAAAATAAAGATGCCTTTTACTTTAGGAATCGTCCCGGGCGTGATCATCAATATGATGAAAATCTATATAACGCTAATTGTAGTTCAACTAGCGGAACTACTATCTGGAGATTGGAAGGCAAAAATTTAATTTTAAGAGGTCCAAAGGATATTTACTATAAAATACTTCGTTTGAATGAAACCAATTTTGATGTTTCTGTAACAGTTGATTTCGATGGCGATGGAAAACTAGATAAAGTTGAGATATATGCTGTAAAAGGTAATTGCGAAAAAAGTGATCCAAATTGCGAATACTAGAAAGCCACACATTTCTGTATGTGTTTATCGGGCTTGAGCATTCCTAATGAAATCTCTTCTTTATATGCATCGAATTTATATTTTTGTGCATGAAAAAAATCTTAACGCTACTCATTATTATTTTTGCAATATCCTGCAAGAAAAAATCTGAAGAAGTAACTACGAACATCTATACCGAATCCCAACTAAAGGGTAGGTGGATGTATAAGAGTTTAAAAATAAATGGCATTTCTGCTCCATATGTAAACAAATGTAGGGTTCGAGAGGATTCGTTTTTCTTAATCATTAGACCTGACCAAGACCATCTATACCATGATTTCAAATATGGTTTTGATTGTTTACCCATCCAAAGGGCTACAACATGGCAATTGCAAGGTAATAATTTGATATTGCACAATTTATTGGTTAATAAGGATGCTGTTTACAAAATTCTTCGCTTAACTGATACTAACCTAAATTTATCTATCACCTTAGATTATGATTTCGATGGAAAGTCTGATAATCTAGAAATATATTTAGTGAAGGGATTTTGTGATAATAATGATTCATTGTGCAATCAATTGTGAAAATGACGTTTATGGCAGCGTCAATTTTTCCATAATTAAATTCATTTAGTACCACCTAAGCCTCGCAACCAATTTAAGTAGGCGAGGCAAACAATATATTTGTTGATGGGTTATAATAATATGTCAGCATTTAAAGCAGCAATTACAGTAGGCGTAATAATTGGCCTAGTTTCATTTATCGGCATCAGGTTATTGGAAAGTCAAGCGAGTGGAGATCACGGCGAGGAAATGTTTATCTAGAAGTCACCTTATTACCCACTATCCACATTTCATAACTTAAAGTTTCTACACTGAATGGGCGGACTTCGTGCCGGTTAGCAACCCAAACCGTAACCTTTGCATTTCCCCATTTGTGGTAATGACGGGGAACAACAGTTGTGTGTGGAACGATTATTCCAGCCTGAGCATTGACCTTGTATCCGTCAATATGACAGCGATGTCCCAATGTATTCCTTCTCAACTAGTCTTCCGGTGAAAGGCTTTATGGTGCATGCTGAAAGGCTTATTGTAATCAGCATGATAATGGTTATTTTTTTCATTAATTATCTTTACGTTTGTCAATGGATCGCGAACAGATCAAGTGGATAGTTATTCTAATTATTGTATTGCTTTTAATGTGGGCAACAAAACATTACGGCTATATAATTGGTCTGCCGCAACCAACAAGATGGCATGGGAGTCTACATTGGATTTGATTACTGTTGTAGCATTTCAAAGGGGAGCTTTGCTTCCACTGTTTTTTCTATATTTGTCTTTTCTAATTCTCTCATGGATATTAATAATTTTGGCCCTTTTGATTCTGATGTTTGGGGTACCGTTTCAGATTGGTTCGTTGCAATAGTTACAGCTGTATCAATTTATTTTCTTCGGAGAACTTTAAATTCTCAGAATGAAACTCAAAAACTTCAATCCAGTGTTACTAACCTTGAATTTCAGAGGTATCGACAATCTATTATGCCCAAATGGGGTTTACTTATTAATAGCTTTCAAGATCTGAAGAAAACTATGATGTCTATTTCGATTTTAAAATTATTTTCAAACTCCAAACAGGCCGGGCGCACAACGTTAAGCTTATTCAATCTAGCCAAGAAATATTATTGTTAAACTTTTCTACAAACCCTACTCTTTTCGTTAACACAAGTGAATACATCTCTTTCAATGGAAAAATTGAATACCTAAAATTGATTATCAATTAAATACTTGCTACAATGGTTCATCTTTTGAATAATGCCCCCTTAGAATTTTATCGAAGATAATTTTTGCAATTAAATTCAGTACAGCTTCGGTTTTCATTTTTTCAGAATCACTGACCGCTTTGCTTATTTAAAGGTCCATATCAATAGTTATCTTTCAGCGAAATCTCCATGCTACGACGAATACGCCAATTAGACAGATATCATTATGCGTAATAATATCATGATAATCGGATTATTTCCGATTATCAATTCATATAGATACATCAAATTATGCTAAAAAATTTGCATTAAATCGGAAATATTCCGATTTTAGCAGAATAATTTGACAACATGGACTTTAAATATTTAGTCAGACAGTACAATAATGCCCCTCTCACCAGACAGGTCATCCTGGATATACTCAAAGATTATAAAAGGCCGAATGACAAGATCAGTGAACTGATAAAGAGCGGTGAGTTGATCCCATTAAAGAAAGGGCTTTATATTCCTGGCATAAAAACAGATTTGACCGGTCCCGAAACTTTCCTGATCGCAAATCATTTATGGGGACCGAGTTATGTATCGCTTGAATCGGCTATGTCGTACTGGGGCTTAATTCCTGAGCGGGTCTATGAAATTAAGTCGATTACAATGAAACTCTCCAAAAAATTCAAAACGCCAAAAGGCAGGTTTAGCTACCGGTTTATGCCATCACCATATTACAGCTTTGGGATCAGTAGTATAGAATTGTCTCCAGGACAGGTTGCCCTTGTAGCACTACCTGAAAAAGCACTTTGTGATAAAATAATTGCCACGACTGGACTTGTCTTAAGAAGTCCAGTTCAAACACGCAGTTTTTTACTAGACGATCTGCGGATAGATCCGGAATGGCTTCGCAAGCTAAATCTTAGGGAGCTGCGCTCCTGGATTGAGGATGCACCAAAAAAGGAGAGTTTAAAAATGCTTGTTAAAACACTTGAGAAATTATGATTAAAGAATGGATTGGGGAATATGCCCCTAAAAATACAGAAGATGTACTTTCAGCTTTGAGAGAAATTATGCAGGAAGTTGCATTGGCCGGACTTTCAAGAACCAATTTCTTTGAAAAAGCAGCCTTTTATGGTTGAACAGCATTGCGTATATTTTATGGGTTAGATCGATTCTCTGAAGACCTGGATTTTTCACTACTCGAAGCAGATCCTGATTTTTCTCTTGAACCTTACTTCGATGCTATTGTGGCCGAATTTGAAGCCATAGGTATGAAAGTAAGCATCCGGGAAAAGGAAAAAAAAGAAAAAACAAATATCGATTCAGCCTTCCTTAAATCTGAAACCGAATGGAAAGAACTGATACTGGAGGATATTGTAAAGCAGGCCGGCATAAAATCTACAAACAGGCCCATGAAAATTAAGATAGAAGTGGACCGCCAGCCACCACTGGGATTTAAAACAGAAATGAAACTGCTCACACGTCCTTTTTCCTTTTATGTAAAATGTTTTGATAAGCCCAGTCTTTTTGCCGGAAAAATGCATGCCCTGCTATTCCGCAAGTGGAAAAACCGGGTCAAAGGAAGGGATTGGTATGATCTGGAATGGTACATAAAAAAAGGAATACCACTTGACTTACGGCATTTTAAGTTAAGAGCAAAAGATACCGGTGACTGGAACAAAGAAGAACTAAGCCTGGATGATGTCGTAAGCTTACTTCGCGAGAAAATTAAGACTGTTTCATTTGACAATATAAAGGAAGATGTTGTACCATTCATAAAAGATGATGCCGTGCTTGAAATTTGGGGAGAACAGTACTTTAATGATCTGGTGGATAAATTAAAATTTCAATAGATAAGGAAGTTCCCTCCGATCATTATCACCCATTGCCAAGCAGTTGATCTAAGAACATTGGTTAATTGCACGTGGATCAATACTTATTGATACCATCTTAAACTTTTTACTGCTAACGAATATACGATCACTATGAACGAGCTTGAAAGCCATATCCATCAGCATTTTGGAATTAGTCCGGATGACTGCCAACGTGTGAGCGGATTATTCAAACCTGAAATCCTGGAAAAGGGCAGATACTTTTTACAAACAGGTAAGTTCTGCAACAAGCTTAGTTTTATCGAAAGCGGCATTATAAGGGTATACGTTAACTTGCCCGAAAAAGAAGTTACTCAATGGATAGGCACTGCCGGGTATTTCATCACAGATATTCAGGGATTCATGTTTCGTAACACATCACGCTTCAATATACAGGCACTTACAGATACGCGCTTATTTACAATTGATTATGAAGGATACCTCAAAATGGGTAAACTGATCCCCAGGTGGCATGAATTCGAAAAACTATTCATGAGCAAATGTTTCGTCATGTTAGAAAATCGTATTTTCGACTTAATCTCTATGCCAGCCGAAGAACGTTATCAGAAATTGTTCGATCAGAACCGTGAACTCTTTAACCAGGTACCCCTACAATACCTGGCCTCCATGCTGGTCATGACACCGGAGACCTTTAGCCGGATTCGAAGAAAACTGCTTTCTTGATTTTTATCAAGAGGAAACCCTCGGTTTAACGCTTACGTTTGCCTAACAAAAAATCAATGTTATGGAACAGAAAAAAGTGATGGACTTCGCCATTAAAATTGAAGAAGCCGCAATAACTATAGTTTGTATTTATTTTTTATCAAAATATAACCTCGGTTTTCCTGTTTGGCTTTGGGTAATACTTTTTTTTAGTCCTGACCTTTCTATGCTGGGTTACCTCGTAAATTCTCGTATTGGCGCCTTTACCTACAACTTATTCCATCACCGTGCAGTAGCTTTAATCCTGGTGGCTATCGGCTTCTTTATGCATATAGATATCCTGATTACTAGCGGGATACTACTGGTAGCTCACTCATCGTTTGACCGTATGCTGGGATATGGACTAAAGTTTCCGGATGATTTTAAGCATACCCATTTAGGCGAGATAGGTAAAAAATAAATAACTTAAGTAATTATTGTCTGTTATAATGCATAAAGGAGCCGCTGGGCATGGATCATGTTCAAATAAGTTCTTTAACAAGTTCTTATCCTATTCCGCTGGTGCGCCTGTACAGAAGCCGCATTATAAGATCAAAAAATAATCCTATAAAGTGAATTGCATAAACGATGATCATTTTAGTTACCACTACCGCTATTCGCTTCCATTTCCGGCAAAAAACTCAATCATTGTATTTAATGCGTTCTGGCTATGCATCTTTTCGCCATTCTCCAGAGATTCTTTTGCTGCCAGCGCAGCCCGGCATTGCATCGTTCTTTCGTAAAAAGAAATTGCCTCTTTAAGAGATTGATGTTGGTTATTGGATAAACATTCGCTCAGTTCTAATGCATCTAACATTGCCATATTTACACCCTCCCCGGCAAATGGTGGCATTACATGCGCTGCATCACCAATAATTGTCAAATTAGAGAGGGCGTTCCATGCCTGGTTTAAAGGCATACAATTTATAGACCGTGGGATAAAGGGTGTAGCCGCATTTTTGAACAACTCATGCCAAACATCGCTCCACGCTGCATATTTTGTTTTAAACCAACTTAGCAATTGGGTTTGATCGGAAAAATCCAAACCACTTCTAGTCGCCCAGTTTTCTTCGGCTTTAAAACTTACATAAAATCCAATCTCTCCATTTGCTTTTTGTCCCATTAAAATGTTTTTTTCATTCCCAAAGGCCATTATTTTTCCACCACGGAGTATTGCAGAAACTTGTGGTGCATATTTTTCAGCTTCATATACATTACCTTCAAGCATGGTAACACCCGAATAAAATGATTTAATATCAGTGAGGTAAGGTCTGATTTTTGAATTGGCTCCATCGGCTCCGATTACCAGGTCTGCATAGCTACTTTTTCCACCTTTAAAATGCAATAGCCACCCGTCTCCTTGTTTCTCCATTGACAGAAAGTGACTATCCCAAATCACACAATCTGCCTGCAATGAGTCCAATAGTATTTTTCTTAATGCTCCTCTATCTATTTCCGGGCGAAAGTGTTCATGCCCAAAATCCTGAGCTTCATAATTTTCATGATCGCTAAAAAGTATCTCAGCCCTTTCATTGGTGATCGTCGTTTTGTCGGCACCAGGCATATAATTGTTTTTAAAATCCTCCAGCAGACCTGCCTTTTTTAAAGCTGCCAATCCAGCATTTTCGTGCAAATCCAGGGGTGATCCCTGTACTCTTGCGTTTTTATCAACATCGCGCTCATAGACTTTTACATTTAAGTTTTTAAGTTGTAAGAGTCTGGCCAAGGTTAATCCACCCGGACCACCGCCTATAATGGCTATTTCTTTATTTTTTAACATCCTTTTAATTTATGAAGCAAATTTACTGCGCTTCATAAACCAGAAATTGTAAAAAACGGTCGTTTTTGTTTCGGTATAACTCCTTCGGGGAAACACCGGAGAATTGCTTAACCTCTTTTATAAAATGAGATTGATCTGTAAAATTAAGCTGTGGATTTAGCTGCCCCTTTTTAATATGTGGAAGGGAGGCTTGAAAACGGAGTATTTTGCAATATGCCTTTACAGACAGGCCAAATTGCTGATTAAAATAACGATTGATTTGCCGCTGACTCCAAAACACTTTATCAGCAAGTTCCTGGATTGAAACTTCCCCATTAGCAGAAAAAATCAACTCGAATAACTTTTTCTTCCGTTCATCAATTTCTTTAGGTAGAAGAGAATAGATTTTTGCTGAAATTTTTTCGCAAAAACTTGTGAAGTTATCTAAATCTTCAATGTTAAAATCCCAGAAATTATCCGGTAATAATTTCCCTTTATTGATTATTTCTGCCACAAACTCACCCAGAAGATATTCAACAGCAAGTGGATTAAAGCTTACTGAATATAGGTTTGTAACTTCCTGGCTCGTGTACTTTGGTTTAGTTTCTAAACCCAGAAGTGCAATCTGGAGTAAATTATCTTCAGTTCTGGAAAAAATCAAGTCAATTCTCCCATTAGGAATGATTACGGCCTCCCGCTGTATTGAGAAATTTTGCAAAGAAGAAAAACAGTATACAAAATCAACAAGAGCTTTATCAGGTTCTATCAGTTGAAAACTCAATATCTCTTTCATTTGACCAGTAAATAGCGTTATATAAATGACCTATCATGTCAAATATACAAAACTATATCAGTCACTAAATTGATCTAATCACTTTATATGAACAGAGTTTACGGCAAAGAGCCAGATAGAGACCTAACAAAGGGAGGTTAGAAACAAATAACAACCTATTTCCTGCCAGTTACTACCCAAAATGGTCTTGTTCTTTCTTTTCCATCCCATCCTTTTATTTGTTCTATGAGTAGAGTGGCATCAATATTTACAAAACCTGCATTTCTGAAAAGTGCTTTTACCTGATTAATATCATAGAAAGTAAAATCAGCCTGTGTCCAGGGCAGGTCTGCACCAAATTCCTGTTCAACAAAAGCTAGCGTAAATACACCTCCCGACCTCAATACACGATAAATTTGCTCAAAATAATATTTTGGATCCTTCCAGAAGTAAACGGTATTGATTGTTATACAGCGATCGAAAAAGCCGTCTTCCAAATTTAGATTACCATTTTCTTCTTCAGGCAGAAACTTCGTGGCACCTTCTTTTATTTTTAATTTCAGTTTCGATTCTGCTTCCTTTACCTGTACTTCAGCACCAATTCCATAGTAACTAATTTTTTCACCCTTATTTAAAAGATATTTCAGGTGCGCGGTATTTTTAAAGCCCACTTCCAGTATAAAAGAATGATCCGCCAGCTTTAATCGCTCGACGATGATAAAAGCGGCATCATTTAAAGGTGGCATCATCTCATTTTCTGATGCTTTGTCTTTCATCTGAATAGGGATGCACATTTTATTGCCCGTTTTTTTATGGGTCATTTGTGTTTCTGTCATTATTATTAATTCTGCACTTCTACATAACGGGTTTAAACTGATCGCTATTTGCTGGCAAAATTGATGAATAGCAGTTGAAGGGATTTACAAAAAAGGGATTTTCTTTTACAAGAAATGTAAATTTTTAAAATCGTTTATCATAGTTTCGTTTTTTTTGTCATAATTGTAATTATGGGAATTAATGTGGGCAAAAGCCAAGGCAGATGGAAAGAGGTAGGAGGCAACTTTAATCAGCTTCCCGAGCAAGAAAATTATCTTAAAGAAAGAAGAGACCGATATAATTTTTCTTTTAGTGATGCCGAAGTGTTTCAGATCAATACCAGAGACTTATATATTGTATACACAGATAGTTTGTTCAAACAGGATCGCCTGTATTTTCGTCCGGATGGTAATGTACCCGACATGGTCAAATTACGCTTTACCCTGTCTGGCAGCGGTAACATTTACAACCAGGTGAACAAACAGCAATATCTATTTCGTGCAAACCAGCAGAACATTATTTATATGCCCGAACTCGATGGCACCGGCGAGTATGATACGGCCTGTAACTACCGGTTCTTTGAAGTCCATTTTACCAAAGAAAAGTTTCTGGAAATCGCCGAGCACTCTAGCGGTCTCCTGCAGGTTTTAGCCGACCGGCTTGATGCCGGGCAGTTTGCACAGATCCACGAGCAAAGCCTGCCGATCTCCTGGGCGATGCAGAACTGCATCCATGAGATTATTCACTGCCGCTATACCGGAAAATTAAAACTTTTGTTTATTGAATCTAAATGTACAGAGTTACTTGTGCTTCAGGCAGAAGCATTTGAAAAATCAGTGACCAAAAGCAGAGGTTTACTGCGTTTATCTGCCTATGATATAAACTGCATTAAGGCGGCAAGAGATTATCTGATCGAGAATATTAATGAGCCGCCATCCATGTCACAACTTGTCAAGTTATGTGGCATTAATGAATTTAAATTGAAACAGGGGTTTAGGGCGCAGTTTGACAAAAGCATATTTGCATATGTAAGTGAGTACAGGCTGAATCAAGCTAAAGAATTGCTCTTAGAGGGCGAACCTATAAAGTCAGTAGCATTTCAGTTAGGATACTCGTCTGTTCAGCATTTCAGCAATGCTTTCAGAAAAAAGTTTGCGGTTTCACCGGGAAAGCTCAAAGTATAAACATGTGGATCGGCATAAGGTCATACTTAGCTCCGGCGCTTTAAGATTCGTGCGATCATGAACCGACTACCTTACCTGATCTGACAGGTTCATAATGTATGCAAGCTAAGAACCTCCAGCCATAGCCAGGGTTCTTAGCTTTAACAAAAAAATTAAGCTGTTACTATTAACTTTATTTTAGAATGATGTTAGCGTTCATTCATATATACAGTCGGGAGATGAGCAAAGTTAAGATGATAATTCGTCCCCTCTTCTGATCAACTGGAAAATATTAAAGTGCGGCTTGAGAAATTGGATTCGTTATCATATGACAATAAAGAGATCTGCAGCTTCCTAAGCCCTATTCACAACATCTAAGTCATGGTTTAAGTGTGAATACAGCCTCATTCTGCCGGCTTAAAAATTGCTTGCTGAACGGTTTAGATGCTGCTGCATTCAGTTTCTTTAACTCCGTTTTAGTTTCCAAAATATCCGGAAGAGAACCATTGTCTTCTAGTTTTGATTGCACATAATCCACCCAAAACTCGTTTGATCGCATATCAAGGTCGTTAGCTAAAATCTGTTCTGCTACAAATTTCCGAAGTTCATCTGTAGTTACACCGGCTGATGATAGCTTAGATAGCTCCTCATGGGTAGCTGAAATCAATTGTTCAATCCTGGTCGGTTCGCAGTCGAAAGATATATTGATCACAAAGAAATTGATCGGAGATTTTGATTTACTTACAGCAACCTGAGGAGCATAAACGCCACTTTCCACTTCCCTTAATCTGCTCGTTAATCGCATCTGGAGGGCAGATTGTAATAAATCGAGGTATAAGTTACTCTCTTTCTGATAAACATATTCCCCGCTCAGAACCATTTGTACCGTTGCTTTATTGATTGCTCTTCCAGTCAGATCTTTTCTGACAAATCCCTTTGGAAACCGGATTTTAAGATCTTTTGCCTCTTCTTTACCACTCCCTACCGGCAAACTCCCTAAATAATGGCATACAAAATTTTTAAGGGAGTCAACATTGAAATTGCCACTAAAAACATAAGTAAAATCAGCGGGGTTTGCAAAACGCGAAATGAAAATTTCACGAATCTTATTTTCATTAATCCTATCGAAATCGCCTGTCTCTGTAGGCTTCCTCCGTTCATTATAACCTGATAAAACGTAGGTTACGGTATCACTCAAAGCACGTTCGGAGTTTAACGCACGATTTCTGAAGGCTGATTTTGACTGGGAGATAATCCTCGAAAATATTTTCGGATCAAACCTTGGGTTTGAATGATAAAGGTATAACATTTCGAATGCCGTCTGAAGATCTGCAGTAGAACTTGCTCCCCTAAAACCTTCTGATCGGTCTCCAATATAAGGTTGCACATCTACCGCCTTTTTATTAAGAATGCTTTCAAGCTGACTCGAATTAAACGTACCCAGGCCACTACTGGTAATAAATGCTGTTGCATTCTTAACAGTCGGGAAATCTGCATTGCTGTAAAGTGAAGTTCCACCTTTGCTAAAGGCGGCAAATTGTACCTGATTATTTTTAAAATTAGTCGGCTTGGCATAAATGTTCATTCCGTTTTCCAATTGCCAATGGTACATCCCCAATGTCGAAAGAAATTCTTCGTTTTTAATTTTACCTGGTTCCGGCAACTGAGAAATCAGCTGATTGGGTTCACGCTGTTTTTGATAAGGTTTAATCTCACTTTTTTCAACTGCACCGATCCAGGCATTGAGTAATGGCTGATCCGGCATTTTATCTTCAAGTGCCTTTGAGCTTAGTACAATGATAGACTGATCTGTACTTTTAAAATAATTTTGAAGTATTTCAGCTATTTGTTTCGGGCCAATCTGATTAATATTCAGTTTTACAAGGCGATCCCGCTCTTCAATGTTAAGATAAGCATCACCTTTAAGAAAGTGCTGAAGATAAGCCTCGGCATAATCAGCAGATTTTACTTTATTACTTTCTGATAAAGCAATTTCCATTGATCGGATGAGCCGGTCGCCAGCCGATTTAATTTCTTCTACTGAAAAACCAAAACGCTTGATCCGCTCTACTTCCGTCCAAAAACTGGCAAAGCTGGCATTAATTTTTTCGGGATCAGCAACTACGCTAAGGCTAAGTGCATCAACATTAGCGATTAAGGGTGATATCGAAGCATCGGCACCTAGATAAGCTGGTGCATCATTGCTATAAACCTCTTGAAATCTTTTTGCAAGAAGCATATTCGTTAATCGTTCAGTTAATTCTCGTTTAAAATCTTGTTCGGTTAATCGTGTAAACCCTTCTTTTTTAAAATAAAACTGAATGGTAGCCTGACCAATTTGCGAGTCACTGAGCTTTACGAAATCTTTTTCGGCTTTCAATTCCACCTTATACTCCGGGCGGACGATTGGCTTAGCTGCAGGTTTAAGATCGGAGAAAAGAGAAGTAATTTGCTTCTCTACATCATTTACATCCACGTCGCCCACAACAATCAGTGCCTGTAGATCAGGTCTGTACCATTTTTTATAAAAGTTCCTGGCGATTGATACATCAGCATTTAACACAACGCTATCTTTCCCGATCGGCATTCGTTCTGCGTATCTGGAATGGTTATACAGCAGAGGCTGGTAAATTTCTGCCAGTTTTGTGCCCGTATTTGTGCGGAGTCTTCTTTCTTCCTGGATAACACCCCGTTCGCGCTCAAATTCACCTTTCTCCATTGATGCATCTGCTGCCCAATCACGCATAATCTGCATGGCGTTACCCCAGAGTTTCGGGTCTTCTGTAGGGACTGGCAATTGATAAACGGTTTCATTAAATCCAGTATAAGCATTTAGGTCGGCACCAAATTTCACACCTGCACGCTCCAGGTAACTAATCAGCTCGTTTTTAGGAAAATGTTTTGTTCCGTTGAAGTTCATGTGCTCAATAAAATGGGCTATTCCGCGCTCATTTTCTTCCTCCAGTACCGAACCAACCTTATTGGCTAAAAGCAGCGTAGCACGGCCTGCCGGAGTAACATTCTTTTTGATATAGTAACGGAAGCCATTCTTTAAGACACCAGTTTTTACCGTAGGATCACTGGCAATAGCGAATCCTTGTCCCTGCACTACTTGGTATAAGCATACCAGGACCAAGATCATTGATTTGATTATTTTAGTCATTAATTCTTTTGTATTTATTGATGAATTTTCGTTTCCAATGAATTCAATTCGTCTGAAAACTTCGGTTTATCTTCTTTTTCTTGAAATGAGCATCCAGGAAACTGATAAGGCAATAAGCCCTGGCAGAAGTACCAGTAAAGCCAATCTGATCCATTTCACCTGATCAGCATCTACCAATACATGTTTGTCAACAGGTTCCGGACGTGTAGTATCGATAGGAAACTGCTCCCTGCTAAACCAGCGAAAGAGCTCGGTTACGAAAGTAAAATTAATACCACGTGGACTTGTCCTTGCCACTTCTTTATTGCTCATGAAGTCTGCGTCACCAATGATAAATATGCGTTGTTCTGTACCAGATAGCGGACGGCGTAAGGCATAGCCTAATGGAAATGATTTTTTATTTTCATTTTTACGGGGATCCTGTAACTCAGTTGTTCGATCTACAGCCAAACCAGCAATCTGCCAGGTATCTGCGGCCTGGGTAACTAAAACAGGTAAGCTTTCAAAATTGTTATCCGGAAGTTGTTGTAATACAGCTGCAGTTGGTGTGGTAACAAAAGCACTATCTTTCTTTACAAAACTGCTGTTTTTAACCAGCTTCGTCCAATTTTTAATAGCTAACCCTCCCAATACAAATGATGGTTCAAAATTTTTGCTTTTCTGAACGAGCATACCTGGTGCAATCTTCGCATTGAGTAAAGCAAGTACAGGATTAGAAATGGCCTCACTTCCGGGCTCAACGGCAATTAGCAGATTTCCTCCGGCAGCAATATAATGGGTCAGATTTGTAATTTCCTTAGGATTTAAAGAATTGATCGGATCAGCCAATACCAGAATATCTACCTTTTTAATTAAGGTAGTATCTGCTAAATTAACTTGCTTAACATCAAAACCCTGATTGATGAGTGAATAACGGAAACTAATTTCATTGGTAGAAGTCTGGTAATCGCGATCGCCTGAACGGGTAATGTCTCGCTCCATATGACCTGTTGAAAAACCTACGCGAGGTGGGCTGACAACTAATCTTTTTAAAGCTGCAGATATTTCTTTTTCGAATGGAATTTTAAAAAGATCGTCAAAAGTCCGCAGCATGGTATGCTTTCCTTTGTAAGAAAGAACCCGCACAATTCTGTTGCGTTCTGGCTTAAGGTCTATTACTTTGGCAATTTGTTCCGGGCGAAGAAATAGATCGAAATCCAGTTCATTCGCTTTAGCCACCTTTCTTGCGAGTTGTTCATCACTCAGCCCGGGATTTTCCTGATACAAACGTTCATTCGTAGAGTGATCCCAGTAATAAACATAATCCATACGCATATACGGCATATAACGAAAATACATATCGTAATTTTTCTTATCAAGATTTTGATATGCAGGAAGGCCCATATAGTTGTTTTCATCCAGTAAGTTTACATAAGTAGTTAGCGTAACCGGTTCATCCAGCTTTGCGATGATTTGCCTGCTTTCCAGTGTAAGGGTTCGCTTATGATTGGCTGTCATGTCTGCATAGCCGATAAGCTGGGGCCGCGAACTGATATAGCCCAAGAGTAGCATAGTAACTACTAATCCACCATACCTCAGAACTTTTGCAGAAAGACTAACCGTTCGCCGTTCGAATTGTAGTTTTAATAGCGTAAGCCCCAAAAACAAAACAATAACAATCAGGAAATAAAAAATATCATTGGTAGAGAGTAAGCCATTAATTGATTCTTCTGCTCTTCCGTTGATCGCTAAAAAGTAAGTGATATCCCGAACAAAATTGATGTCTTGCCACAAAGTGCCGATGAAATTCAATATCGCTAAAACAACCAAAGTACTAATCGCAGCCACCACCTGATAGCTGGTGAGGCTAGACATAAATAACCCTATGGCTGAATAAGCACAAATTAGCAGATAAAGACCGATGATCCCTGAGAGTATGAATAAGAAGTCGGCATTTTCAACCGTAAAGAAGGTGATGACACCCAGGGTGAGTAAACATCCCATCAGTATCAGGCAATAGATGATCATAGCGAGATATTTCCCGCCAACAATATCAACCATTCTAATGGGCGAAGAATACAATAGCTTAATTGATCCACTATGTGTTTCGCGGCTAATCAACCCCATGGTAAGCAAAGGGATATATAGGTACAAATAATCTTGAACCTGAGGAAAAAGTGACCGGAAACCAGAAAAGATGCTACTGGTTAATTCGTTGGCTAATTGTCCCATCTGTTGTGCCTGTTCCATCCGCTCCAGCATGGAAGAATAAAGCCAGCCCGTTTGGATGATGAAAACCAGGAGAACTATCCAGGCTACAGGCGAATAAAATAGCAGGCTAAGTTCTATTTTCGCAATCCTTAATATATTTTTCATTTTCTTTCAAATTATTTTTCGTGTATAAAATGCCGGTCAAACTGCATTCAGTATGACGGCGACAAATACAAACGTTGTATTTTATGATGATTTCTGATTGGAAAGCTGAGCGAAAATCTGATCTAATGAACTTTTCTCCAGTGAAATTTCAGACATCCGCCAACCCTGTTCTACACTAGCCAGGATCAACCGTTCGGTAATGCTCTGGCCATCGGAAAAATGGATTCTGAACTGGGTACTGTTGATGGCTTCTACACTGGTTACCCCATCAAAACTTTGAAGCACAGTTAGTGCAGGAGGATTCATTAGTGCTACAATCAAACTATCCGGTTTAATGTAGTTATTGAATGCATCCATGGTATCAGAAAAGACCATTTTTCCACTATCAATCATTTTGATCTGACTACAGGTTGCCTGAATCTCTGAAAGAATATGCGAAGAGAAAATCACACACTTTTCTTCCCCCACTTCCTTAATCAACTTCCTGACTTCATAAATTTGATTGGGATCTAATCCATTGGTTGGTTCATCCAGCACCACCAGTTTTGGCTCGTGGATGATGGCTTGTGCAATGCCTACCCGCTGCTTGTATCCTCCTGACAGATTTGATATTAAACGGTTACGAAAATGTGATACGCCGCACTTTGCCATTGCTTTATCCACTGCTAAGGGTACATTCTTCTTATCTATAAGCCTTAAATAGGCACACTGAGTAAGGTACTCGTAAACAGTGAGTTCCATATGCAGCGGTGCATTCTGAGGTAAAAAGCCGATCAGCTTCTTTGCCGAAATCGGATCCTCCTGCATATTATACCCCCCTATTTTTACCAGTCCGCGGGTTTGATTTAATACACCGCACATGATATTCATGGTGGTTGATTTTCCTGCACCGTTTGATCCCAGCAAGCCGAATACGCCCAATTCACTTATTTCTAAATTGATATCCTCTATAGCCCATGATGCGCCGTAGCGGTGAGAAAGGCTATTAATTTTTACAATATTGTTTTCCATTAAAATTGATTTGTGTTTCATTGGCACTGCAAATAATACCGAAACGTGTAAATTATCTGTAACCCTGATTTTGTACTAAGTTGGGGTTAGCATCAATAGCAGTTTGAGGAATTGGATATAACTGGGCAAAACTTTGCCAGGTTGCACGTTTAGCTGTACCTAAAACGCTATCAATCGTGCGTGATCTTTTTAAGCTTAACCAACGGTCGCCACGTTCTAAGAACATTTCTACCCTTCGCTCCCTCACTACTGCATCTGCCAGGTTAACACCGGTTTGTAAAGGGGAAAGCCCTGCTCTTGCCCTAATCATATTCAGATCGGCTATTGCTTCAGCACTATTCCCCAGGGCAACATTAGCTTCTGCCCTTAACAGGTACATCTCTGCTAAACGTAGCACAGTTGGTGCCTCTGTTCGCCCTGATTGGCTGGCAGAACTGAGATCATAATTTTGATATTTGAATGGCTCCTGTGCGGTTACGCCATTAAGTCTTGTCTCCTTTATCCATGCAGTTCGCCTTAAATCTCCAGGTTCAAAAGCATTGAGTAAAGCGGGTGTTAAGGTAAATTGCAATGAAAAGGCATCCCGACTACTTACAAATTCCTGTCCTTCTGCGGTGTATCCTGAAGCGGCATTAAATACAGAACCAAGTTGCAAAATTGCTTCCCTGGAATCGGCTAAGAAGATGTTGCTAAGCTGTCTGCCGGGCAGTAAGGCATATAAGTCTGTACGATCGATCACTTCAGTAGCATTGGTAACAGCATTTTGCCAGTTGCCAGTTTGTAAATATGCTTGCGCAAGTAAGGCGCTAACCGCACTCCTGTTCACCTGAAGCCTGCTTCCGGCAGATCCGTTGGTTACATAAGTTTCTGCTACGTTACCTTTTGCGGTGGTAAGATCCAGGATAATCTGTGCGTATACAGCTGCTATTGGTGTTCTCGGCAATAAGGCGCTTTCAGCTATATTGGAAGAAAGTACCAACGGAACATCTCCAAAAAGATTGGCCAGTTGCATATAGCAATAGGCACGCATGGCTAAAGCTTCTCCGGTAATTTGTCTTGCAAGGGCTTGAGGTACGGAAGGGTTATTATTTAATCCAGCAATGATATTATTAAACTGATAAATACTGGTATAGCTATCTGTCCAGATATCAGATGTCATACTGCTGGTTATGGCTTCATAAGTATTATTTTGAAGCAGATTATATCTCGTTGCTCCGGATACGGAAACCATTTCATCTGCAGCAAGCGCGTTGATCAGGGTAAGATTTACACTAAATGTCTGCGATTGCGTCATGCTGGTATAAGCGCCAGCCAATGCCGCACGTGCAGTTTCTGAAGTACCAAAAACAATAGCAGAAGGACGTTCATTACTGGGTGGATCGATCTCTAATAACTTACTGCAGCTGGTAGAAGTCAACACCATTGCCGTTATCAATGCTGTTGCAAAAAATTTATATTGATTATTCATGGTCTGTCTGTTTAAAAGGTGAATTGTAAAACGCCAACTATCGTTCGCAATGGCGGTAAGCTTACCCCTTGAGATTCCGGATCAAAGCCTTCATACTTGGTGATTGTCAGGAGATTTTGGCCCTGCAATTGGAACCTCAGCTTTTGCAGCTTCATCCTTTTCAACCAATTACCCTTGAAATCATAAGAAACACTTGCATTTTTAAGCCTGATAAATGAAGCATCTTTATATATCGCATCCGAGTTGATGTAATCGCTATAGGCATCATAAGCATCGTCGAAATTATTGGTAATTTGTGGCTGATTACTCAGACCGCCGTTAATGTATTCCAGGATAGGACCAGCTGCCCCATTATTCATAAATCCGGGTGGCGAGAAGGACTGCGATAGGATGGTTCTCGCCGTTTGTTTAACAAACTGGAAAAGAAAATCAACAGTTACACCTTTAAATGATAAGGTATTCGACACGCCGCCATAAAACTTTGGCTGAGCGGCACCAGCAAAATACCGGTCTCCTCTGCCTGTTTCCAGGAAACCAAAGTTGATCGATCCATTGCCGTTAAGATCTGCAACGGTTGGTAGTCCGGTAGTCGGATTGATTCCGGTATATTGAAAAACCAGGTTACTTGTTAATGGTCTGCCTACTAAGTATCTGGAATAGTAAGAGGTATTTTCTATGTTTGGAAAAGCCAATAGTTTATTCCGGTTCTTCGAAAAATTGACGTTTGTACTCCAGTTAAAGTCTTTGCTTTTAATGTTCTGTGAAGAAAGCGTAATTTCCAGTCCTTCATTTTCTACCCTGGCAGGCAAATTTCCCTGATAACTCGAGAAGCCTGCCTGAATACTTAAAGGGAAGCTCACCAGTTGGTTTCCTGTTATGTTTCTATAGTAAGCTGTTGTTAAAGAGATTCGATCTTTAAAGAAACCAAGATCAAGTGCGATCTCCATTTTCTTTGTTTCCTCCCATTTATAGGCATCATTGGCAATTCTTACCGGACTAAGACCGCTAAGTCCGTTATATTGATAAGGTATAGAAACATAAGAATCAAGATACTGGTAGTCACCAATTTGATCGCTACCAACAACGCCATAACTTCCCCTTATTTTTCCAAAACTTAGTACCGATAATCCCTTGGCAAACTTCTCTTCGGTAAATAGCCATGCTGCGCCTACCGAACCGAAGTTCCCATAACGCGAGTTCGGGCCGAAACGGGATGAACCATCTCTTCTAAAATTCAGATTTACAATATACTTGCTTTCCCAGTTATAATTAACCCTGGCAAATACAGATGCATATTTATATTGACTGGAACTGCTGGAGGTGCTCACAAATTCAGCGGAGGCGAGATCTGTTAGGAAAGCATCAGAGGCGAAACCGCTTGCAAGGGTATAATAAGGCTGATTAGAATTCTGTGATTGCCATGTGCCGCCAATCAGGGTTGTTAATGTACCTTTTAAAATGTTGCGCCTGTAGTTTAATTGTGGTTCTACGATATAATTGGTCGTGTTATTATTCGCGAACATACTGCTGGATTGATTGGTTGTTATTCCCGGATCCATCGAAGACATTGGCGTAATTCTGGATTGATCCATATCAGATCTGCTAAAGCCTAAAGAAGTTTTGAAGCTTAATCCTTCCAGTATCTGATAACTCAGTACCAGATTAGTTAAAAGCGTATTGGATTTATTTTCTTGTAGCTGACGCAGTCGCCCGAGCGGATTAACAGGAACACCAAAAGATACCCCACTCCAGTACAGGCTTCCATCGGGATTATACAATGGAAAATTTGGGGGAAGGTAATAGGCTGCTGAGGTAAGATCGAGCGCAGAAATATTATTTGCTTCTGCACTGTAAATGGCAGAAATATTTACTTCAAACTTTTGGTCTAAACTGCGGTGGCCAATGTTTAGGTTGGCTGCAGTGCGCTTATATCCCTGATCTTTGGTAAACACATTGCCCTGACGCCAATGCGTACCACTAATCCTGAAATTTGTTCGTTCATCGCCACCGCCCAAAGCAAGGTTTGCTTCCGTCATATTTGCTGTATTGCCAATCAGAAGTTTTTGAAAGTCTGTTTGCGCATTCTGATCCCAGCGCGTTAAATCATAAGCAGAATCATCTAAAGGGTCGATTCCGGTATTGGCATAAGCCCGGCGGCGAATAGCCAAATAATCTTGTGTACTTAAGGTATTTACAAAGTGACTAACATCCGAAACACCATGTTTCACTGTTCCATCGAGCATCGTTTTGCCGGCTTTACCTTTCTTTGTAGTGATGAGTACTACACCATTCGCACCTCTCGATCCGTAAATGGCAGTTGCATCAGCATCCTTAAGGATATTTATGCTTTCAATATCAGCCGGATTTATACTGTTTAAAGGACTTGTTGCCCCATTGGCACCATCAAGCGAGTTCCCGGTTTGTGCATTAATTGCTTCTGCCAGGTAGGGCACACCATCTACAATAAATAAGGGGTTGTTTCTTCCTGCAATAGAATTGGTTCCCCTGATGGTAAACACCATTGGCGATCCCGGAGAGCCATTTCCCTGTGTAACATAAACTCCTGCCACCCTGCCTTGCAATGCCGCTGCCGGGTTTGAGGCTGGTGTACTTTCCAGTTCTTTAGCACTGATACCCATCTCAGAACCTGTACTCGTGCGCCTGGAGCTAGTTCCATATCCGATTACATTTACCTCATCTAATCTTCCAGGATCAGTTTCCAGGTTAGATACAATCTGCTGCCCTCTAAGGGCAAGAACCGACTTATTTTTATAGCCGATATAGGTGAATAAAATTAAAGTTGCATTGTTGGGAATACCGATTGTATAAATTCCATTCGCATCTGTGAAGGCAACATTCGATGCATTGTTGAGGTGTACCGATACACCTGGAAGTGGCTTTCCTGTCTCATCGAGCACAATACCACGCTGCACGAAACCAGTTTCATTCACCTCTTCCGCTTTATTACCGGACACAGGTGAACTTAGCCTGTCTGCATTACTTTTTAAGATGACATATTTATCATCTACCATTTCGTAACTGATTTCGAATTGACTCAGTATACTTCCTAATATGCTCGAAAGGCTTTGGGCTTTAAAATTGCCGTCTATTTTTTTACGCTTATTAACAAGGGCTTCGTTGTATACAAACTTAACTTTAGTTTGAAGTTCTAAATCTGTAATAATCTGCTCTAAAGAATAATTGGTAAAGGCGATACTAATTTTCTTTTCGGAGATGGATTGTGCAAAAGACTGAAATTGCAACAAAACCAGGGTGAAAAGAACTAAGGCTGCCAGTTTAGTTTTACCAGATTTTTGCGATGGTTCAGTCGCGTTTTTTTTTGGCAACATGTGGACACAGAATTTCCATGTCAAATATTTTTTGTACATTTGTTTGGTTTAGTTATTTGAGAAAATAAGAGAAAAGCCAAGAACTATCAGTGTTGTCGCACTGACGTTTGAGCTGACTGGTTGGGGTTATTTATCCATCAAAAACAGCCCCCTCCTGTTAGTTTTACTTTATTATTATCCATTTTATAGTTCGCATTTATAGCGCTGCATAAAATTTGCAAAGATTTATTTAATGATAAATTGGTTAAATCTGCAGTAACTACACAAGCGTTATATTCTCCGGTATAGCCTTCAAAACGTATATTAAACTTCTGTTCGAAGCGTAACATAATTTCTTCAAAAGGCACTTTATTAAAAGCCATATCATACTGCGTACCCGAAGTAAGGGTTTTAATTTTATCTTCCTTTTCTGCCTCTTTAAACTGCTCTACTTTACCTACCCTGGTTTTAAAACTCTGATTAGCTTCAACCAGATATACTTCAGCCCGGCCATTTTGAGGATTCGTAGAAACTTTAACCTTTCCCGTTAAAACTTCGATATCATACTCATTATTCCCCATACCAGACCGGAGATTAAAGCTCGTGCCCAAAACGGTAGTGGTAAAACTGCCAGACTTAATTTTGAATGGCCAACGTTTGTTGTGGGCAATTTCGAAAAACGCTTCACCATTCAATATCACTTCACGTTCATTCTTTGCGAAGCTTTCCGGGAAAGACAACTTACTGTTTTTCTTCAGCCAAACAATACTACTATCCGGTAGCACAATTCTTTTAATACCTCCATCACTTTCTATGTGATGTGCAGTGGCGATATTTTGTTTCGTCTCTTTATTGATGATAGCATAAAGGCCGATTCCAAAAATGAGTAAGATCGCCGCAGCAGCACTTGTCCATAGTGGATGGAAAAGAGAAGTACGTTTCTTATGCATACCCAATTCATATTGAATGTTGGTCAACATTTTTACCTTGGTACCTTCCTCATCTGCATCTATTTCCAAAACATCAGGAAGCGGCTGATCATACCAGTCATCCAGTTCTTTTTGCTCAACTTCATTCAGCTGCTGCTTTTTCCATTTAAGGATTAAGAATTTTATATGTTCGGGAACAGGCATGTTGAAATGTATGGTTTATATAATAGCGTACATTTTTTAGGGGAACACGTACGCATATTGAAAATAAAAATAATTTAAAGCTATTTTTTATTCAAATACTCAAAAAATACGAGCAGAAAGTGAATATTATAGCCTTTAAATGAATTTTTAAGCACACGAATGGCTTTACTAAGTTGGGTTTCTACTGTACGATGGGATATTTTAAGCGCTGATGCAATATTTTTCGCACTCATGGCGTCATTTCGACTCATTTTAAATATTATCCGGCATTTTTCTGGTAATTGATCTACTATCAGGTTGATTTGGGATTGTAATTCTTTCATTTCTATTGAATGAAATCCTTCATCTTGTATCCAAAGATCAAAATTTTCTGAACTTTCGAGCGAAATATCGTTTTTTCTATGCTTCTGTTTGCCAATAAAACTGAGAATCTCATATCTTAAAGACGCAAACAGGTAGGTTTTGAAGGTAAACAACAGCTGAATCTTCTGGCGGCGATGCCAGATGTTGATAAACAACTCCTGAACTACTTCTTCTGCATCTTCCTTACTTTTAAGTCTGGCAAAGGCTTTGGCAAGTAAAGCCTTCCAATATCGGTCATAAAGTTCAGAAAAAGCCGATATGTCTCCATTTGCTGACATTGAAAGCAACAACTCATCAGATTCATTCGGGTATTTACTCATTTACCTATCACACTAAAAACCCCTAATATAGATAAATTACTTCGTACTAAAATAGCATGCAACGGGTAGCGTGCAGTTCGCCGGATAGCTTTAATCTGTAAGAAGGTTTTCTTACCATGTTCACTGGATCAGGAGAAGTCTGCTTCTCTGAATTGCAGCTGATAGCTTAATATTTGTTTTCCTCTGCATCGCTCACCACAGGCACTCAAACCAAATGGTGCTGCTATAAAAAATTACACGCCTGATTTTACTGCAAAACACTCGTAATCTGACGATCCTGGAGCCTAGAAAATGCATAAAAGAAACCAATGGCTCCATCAGAAGATCAGAAATGAAAACACCTGATTTGTACTATTTTGAGTCTCTTTAAAGGTAAGTGTTAGAAAGTTTACAACTTGGTTAAAAAAAATGCGTTGGTTGCTTAAAAAGAAAATTCTAATTCAGTAGATTTGAATCTTTATTAACAATTTTCTACGTCCCAAAAGAACAAGGTACAACACCAAATCAATGAAAAGAATTATCTTATTTTTTACTATTCTTTTATTTTCCTTAAATATTTACGCGCAGGAGAGCTTTATTGGAAATATTAATTATATGCTTCTGGAGAAGTATGTTGAATTAGCCAAACAAAACTATCCTAAAAGAAAAATGTACAAAGCCAGCGAGTTGAGTGCAAAAGCTAAAATCGGAGTGGCCAAAGCTACTTACCTGGATGCTTTTACAGCCTCCTACAACTATAGTCCAACCAATGCTTCAAAAATAAATACGACCAATAACTATACGCTGAATGGCCTGCAGCTTGGTATTTTTTTTAACATGGGAATAATATTCCGGACACCGGCATTTGTCAGGCAGGCAAAAGAAGAGCATAATGAAAAGCTTTACCAGGCCCAGGAGTACGACATCTTACTCGCCTCCGAAGTAAAAAAAACCTATTATGAATATTTACGCCAGGTTGCAGATTTGAAAGTGAAGGCACAGACCTATACTGATAATAAGGCTGCAAGTGACGGACTTAGGTATAAATTTGAGAAAGGTGAGTCTAGTCTGGATGATTATACCAAAGCAAAAACAATAGCCTCTTACGCCAATTCGGAGCGATTATTAGCAGAGCTTAATTTATTAAAAGCTAAAGATTCCCTTGAAGCATTAATTGGTGTACCCTTAGAGAACGTGAAATAAGAAAGTATGAATATTCAAGAATTTTTAAATCTCACGCGAAAATACAAGTGGCTGATCATCTCAGTCCCTGCCTTAACGCTCATAATCACGTTTTTCTTTATTAAAAATCTTCCAAAAGAATATAAATCTGAGGCAAAGGTTTCTACAGGTTTGCTAGACCCTTCCCGGCAGGTTGCAAACGAATTACAGGGTTACTCAGGTCCGGATGTCGTTATAAAGCTGAACCAACAGTTTGCGACGATTATCGATGTGATGAAAATGCCCAGGAACATGAGTGTTTTGTCTTACAGGTTAATTTTACACGACCTTAAAAACCCTGCCGCACCTTTTAAACCACTGAGTGAAAATCTTAAAAACCTGACCACTGCCCAAAGAAAAGAAGCGATAAATTTATTCGAGAGCAGGCTGATCAAACGAGAAGCACTAACACCGTTGGATAATGGCAAACTAATGCTTTATGACCTTGTGATGTCTATGGGTTATGATACCGAAAGTCTCAACAAAAAGCTAGAGATTAACCATGAACAAAACAGTGACTTTATTTCCGTGGCATTCGTATCTGCTAATACCCTATTGTCTGTTTTTGTGGTAAACACCCTCTCCAGTGATTTTATTAATAATTACAGTTTAGATCAGATAAACAATAAAAATACATCTATCCTTGTTCTGGATTCTCTTCTGAAGAAAAAAGAAGCCATCATGAATGAACGGATTTTGCAGCTGAAAGAGTATAAGATCAAAAACGGCGTATTAAACCTTGATAAGCAATCGCAGATCGTCTACCAGCAAATTACCGATAACGAGAATAAAAAGAGCCAGGCGCTAATTGATAAGGAAGCTGCGCTTGCTGCATTAAAAAGTGTGAACGATAAGTTAGATAGCCGGTCTAGTGACAGGTATCTTGGTGCAGAGACGATCGCCGACAATCAGGATATTATCAATTTAAAAAATAAAATCGAGACTGCAGAGAATGCTTATCTTGATGGAGGCTATAAAGCTACGGATAAAAAGAAAGTAGATTCATTGCAAGTTTTACTAAGCGCAAAACTGCTGAAATCAAATGACCGGTATGTGAGCGACCCGCTCGTAGCGAAACAAACGCTGGTTCAGCGACGCATCTCTATAGGTATAGAATTAGACAAAGCCACAGCTGGCATAAAAGATATTGACCGCGAACTGGATAAATTAAATGCAAAGTTTACCGGAATGGTTCCGTTTGATGCCGGCGTACAAAACTTTGAACGCAATGCCGATGTGGCTACAAAGGAATATCTGGAGATATTAAGCCGATACAATCAAACCAGTCTGGATAAAAATATTGGTTTGCGGCTACAACTGGTACAGGAAGGCGTGCCTACCAGACCGGAATCTTCTAAAAAACCATTGTACCTGGCATTGAGTGGTGTTGCCAGTTTCGCAATTTGTTTCTTTGTGTTATTGATGATTTACTATTTAGACCATTCTATTAACGATGCAAAAGAGTTAAAGGCGGCCATTAAAGGCAAAGTTATTGGTGAGTTAAATTCCATCAAGCCTAAAAACAGAGACATTACGAAAGTGTGGCTGGAAGAACATCCCGAGCAGGAAATTTCCTTATTTAAAGATCAAATGCGGGCGGTTCGCTTTGAAATTGATCATCTGCTTGGTGCAGGGAACCAAAAAGTTTTAGGCATCACGAGTGTAAAATCGTCGAAATCTCCAATCTTCACAATCATCAGTTTAACCTATTCGTTTGCTTCGCTGGGCAAAAAAATCTTATTGATTGGTGATGCTGAAATAGCAGGTGAACTGGAAAAATTAAAAATTTCAACTAATCAGTCAATTGGAAATGTGCTGGCAGGATCACCGGTTGTAGCGGATCAGTCTATTACTTTTTTGCGCCATAATCTGGGTGGCAAATCGCTGCTGGAGAAGGGCCATCAGGAAGGTATTGACCAAATCTTTAATGCGTTTAATGCACAGTTTGATTTAATCCTGGTGCATTTAGATCCGGTTGATAGTTCATCAGCCGTTAAAGAGTGGATCTTTTTTACAGATCGTTACATCGCCTTATTTATGGCCGGCGATTCGATTGATGGCCAGGACATGGAAAAACTTGTACGGCTAAATGAAGATCCGAAATTTGCAGGTTGGATCATTAGTGGCGTTAAAGCTTAACAGGCAGGTCAAATGCTTCAAAAACTGAACACCTATATCATCGATCATAAAAAAAAGATCATCTTTTTTATGATCTCCGCATGCCTCTCCATAGTTGTTGCAGGTTCCATAAGTAAATTCGGACTTCTCGGGCCTTTGTGCGCAGTGGCCTTAGCAGTGGGGGGTGCATTTTTAATTTCCGCATTCAGAAATCCTAAAATTGCCTTTTGGGTCTACTTCGGCTATTGCTTTTTTCTGGGTTTTTTGGTTAAAGCTTTCCTCCAAATTCCGGTTGGACTTGCATTAGAAGCCATATTGCTACTCACCTGGTGCAGCATCCTGATTAATATGGACAAATTCAACTGGCAAAATTTAAAAAATGACCATGTTTTATTATCCTTAGTCTGGTTTGGTATTAGTTTAGTGCAGCTCTTAAATCCTTACGGTGGAAGCATGGTTGCCTGGTTTAACGAACTGAGGTTTGTGGCATTAAGCTGGTTACTGATCGCACCATTGGTGTTTTTGATATTTAACAGCCATGCAGACTTAAACCGGTTTATTATCTTCATCATGGTTTTTTCTTCACTGGCCTGCTTATATGGTGCAAAACAGCTTTATTTTGGGCTGACCCGTGGCGAACAAGAATGGATGGGGATGGGTAATGAGGTTACCCATATTATAAAAGGTAAACTCCGGGTATTTTCAATTTACTCAGATGCCGGTCAGTTTGGTGCCTCACAAGCCATTATGGCGGCTATTTCCCTAGCCTTGCTTACGGGTCCATTCAGCTTAGGCAAAAAAATAATTTTCGGTTTAGCTACCCTTGTATTTCTTTATGGAATGGCCATTTCAGGAACCCGGGGAGCACTGTTTGCGCTGGCAGCAGGCGTGGCATCTGCTTTATTTTTAAGTAAAAATTTTAAGGTATTGCTGGTGGGCATTTTGTTTTGCGCAACTGGTTTTACCATATTAAAATATACAACGATAGGGGAAAATATATTTCAGGTCAGTCGTTTACGTAGTGCATTAAATCCGGCAGATGCCTCTTTTAAAGTGCGGTTGGATAATCAGATTAAACTAAAATCAATATTAAAAGATTTGCCTTTTGGTGCTGGTTTAGGAATGAGCGGAATGAATGGAACCACTTATAACGCTGATAAGCCCATAGCCAACATCCAGCCAGACAGCTACTGGGTTAAAATTTGGGTGATGTATGGAGTTGTCGGCCTCGTGATCTGGTTTGCCTTTACCACTTATATTATCGGTAAATGCAGCGGCATTGTCTGGAAGATTCAGGATCAAAAGTTAAAGGCAAAAATGAATGCCCTTACTGCCGGAACAATTGCCTGTTTCATTTGTAGCTACGGCAACGAAGTTATGAATGGAATGCCTTCTTCGGTAATTATGTTTATGTCATGGTCGTTTGTGTATATTGCACCATGGCTCGATCACAAGCTAAAACAAACTGAATTTGATGGAACTAATCATGATTAACATTCTCAATATATTATTTTGGATTTTAGGTATTTACCTGCTTTTAAATTGCTTGTATTTAGCTTTCTTCGCCATCGCGGGCTTATTCTCTTTACCTAAGACGCAAAGAGAGGCCAGTGAATATAAAAAGATTGTACTGCTCTTCCCCACCTACCGGGAAAACAGTGTGATTATAGAAAGTGTAAAATCAGCACTAAAACACCAGTATAACGGCCTGTTTGAAGTGGTGGTTATTGCCGATGGCTTACAGCAGGAAACCAATGCTGTTTTAACCAAACTTGGCGCCAAAGTAATTGAAGTTTTTTTTGAGAAAAGTACCAAAGGTAAGGCGCTGCACTTTGCCATGGAAAAGATTAAAGATTCCGGTTTTGATATAGCGATGGTGTTAGATGTAGATAACGTACTCGGGGTAGATTGTTTACATTACATCAACAGCTCCTTTCAACAGGGCAACAAAGTGATTCAGGTACACCGTACCGCTAAAGATGTAGATACCAGCTTTGCCTTTTTAGATGCCTGTAACGAAGAAGTAAATAACCAGATTTATCGTAAAGGCCATGCGGTTATGGGCTTATCGGCAACGCTTATCGGATCGGGTATGGCTTTTGATTTTCCGTACTTTCATAAATTATTAGGCGATATCGGAGATACGATTGGGGAAGATAAAAAGCTGGATTTTATTATTGCCAAAGATAAAATCAAAGTAACTTATTTAAATGATGTATATGTTTACGATGAAAAAGTAGATAATGCAAAAGTGTTTACCAATCAACGCACCAGGTGGATTGCCTCGCAAATAGAGTTCCTGAAGATATATGCCCTGGAAGGAGTAGTAAAACTATTTCAGGGAAACGTAGAGTTTTTTAATAAAACATTACAAACTTTCCTGGTCCCGAGGATATTGTTGCTGGCCTTGTTGTTTCTCATGGCCGTTCAATCCTATTTCAACCCGATCGGACCAGGTGAAGTATTCTGGACATCTTTATTCCTGAGTATTTGCTTCACGTTATTGATCGCCATACCAAAAAAATTCTACTTAGATAAAAGACTTTATTTAGCCGTTCTACAAATCCCAAGGGCGATGATCGGAATGGTGATCGCATTATTTAGCATTGGCAAGGCCAAAAAATCTTTTATGGTCACTCCACATCATCATAAACCAGTTAAAGACAACAACTAACCATGCCATTAGAGTTAATCGCCGTTATAGGTGCCCTGTTTGGAATCCTGGGTTTCATTAGAGGGTTAAACACATCAAAACATACTATAAAAAAGTAAGAAATGTCGATTTTAAACAACAGAGACATTATTGTAGTTGGTCAACAACCCTGGGATACTGCTATTGGCAGTAACTGCAAAGACCTGGCATTGGAATTTAGCAAAAATAACCGCGTATTGTATGTTAATGCACCCCTGGACAGAAGGACGAGTTTACAGCAAAAAGATACCGAAACGGTTAAGAAACGTTTGCGAATTATCGCAGGAAAAGAAGATGGTCTTGAACAGGTATCGCCAAATTTGTGGGTTTATTACCCTAAAATAATAGTCGAATCCATTAACTGGATTAAAATCACCCCTATCTTCCGCTGGCTAAATCAATTAAACAATAAAAAATTCGCCAGAGATATCAATGTTGCCTCAAAGAAACTGAACTTTGAAAATTTCATATTATTTAATGATAATGATATTTTCAGGAGTTTTCATCTAAAAGAACTTTTGCACCCGGCGCTCAGTGTTTATTATTCCAGAGACTACATTATTGCTACCCCCTATTGGCAGTATCATGGCAAATACCTGGAGCCCCTGTTGATTAAAAAAAGTGATCTTTGCGTGGCGAACTCTGTTTTCCTGGCTAACTATTGCAGAAAATACAACCCGAACTCTTTTTATGTTGGCCAGGGTTGTGATTTCAGTTTATTTAGAAATGATGTTCATATCCCTATTCCTGAAGACCTTTCAGTAATTAAAGGCCCGATACTGGGATATGTAGGTGCTATATTATCCATCAGACTGAATGAAGAGATTCTGTTACACCTGGCAAAAGAACGGCCAGACTGGAGCATTGTATTGGTTGGCCCGGAAGATGATGATTTCAAAAAAAGCGAACTCCATCATTTAGAGAATGTACACTTTTTAGGAAGCAAAAAGACTGAAACTTTAGCTTCGTATATTAATGGTTTTGATGTTTGCTTAAATCCGCAAACCATAAATCCGCTTACCATTGGTAACTACCCGCGTAAAATCGACGAGTACCTGGCAATGGGCAAACCTACTATAGCCACAAAAACTGAAGCCATGAGTATTTTTGAGCATCATGTGTACCTGGCAGAAACAAAAGAAGATTATGTGGCATTAGCAGAAAAAGCATTGGCAGAAAACAGCGACGATAGATCGCGTGAGCGGGTTAACTTTGCACATACGCATACCTGGGAAAAAAATGTGACCGAAATATACCAAGCAATAAACGACGTTTCGAATACCGTTATCGGGAATAAAAGTTAATCTTAATTTCTACACATTCGAATCACATTTCTATTTTTCCAGTCAACATATATAAATATTCAAAGAACAATGCCTGCTACTTCCATTATAACTGTCAATTTCCATCAGGAAGCAGTAACCATTGCATTACTGGAGTCCGTTGCTAAATATTATAATGGAAAAGATGTGGAAGTCATCATTGTAGATAACGGAGCTGAAAAAAACCAGGAAGAGATCTTTACCCCCCATTTTGGAAATATTAAATATATCCAGTCCAAAGAAAATTTAGGTTTTGCCGGTGGCAATAATTTAGGGATTAAACAGGCAACCTGCGATTATATCTTTTTATTAAATAATGATACCGAATTACCTGCTGGTTGTATCGAAAGCCTGTGCACTGAATTTGAAAACAATCCTGATATAGGATTACTGTCTCCCTTACTCTTGTATTTCGACCGAAAGGATGTGATTCAATATGCAGGTTTTACAACTGTAAATCACCTCACCGGCAGAAATGCAACCATTGGAGAATTAGACCACAACGAAGGGCAATATGCTGAAAAAAGTTATCAAACAGGCTATTGCCATGGTGCAGCAGTAATGTGCCGCAAAGTGGATTTGCTAAAAGCAGGATTAATGGACGAAAATTATTTTCTATATTATGAAGAACTGGACTGGTGTGAAAAATTTAAAAAAACAGGTAAACAAATCTGGTTTACCGGTAAAACTCATGTATACCATAAGGAATCAATAAGTGTGGGCCTGGAAAGCCCTCTGAAGATCTACTTCCACACCCGCAACAGAATGCTCTTCATCAGAAAGAATACAGGTCTGCTAAATACCATTTTCTTTTCCATCTATTATACCTGTATCGCCTGTCCGAAAGCCGTTTTTAAATACATTTTCAATCATCAGTCGCATTTGGCAAAATGGGTGATCAAAGGCCTGTTATGGAACTATACCCATGGTAAAGAGAGCAAAGATTTAGGATTTAAACTGCGTGCATAAATTCAATCTACCTTAGCCTTTTTAAAATGGTTAACACGGCATATATGCTAAAATGATACATAGACTTTACCAGGCCTAATTTTTCACTTTCTCTCAAAATCTTCCAGGTTTTCACAACAGCCTTCATTTTGTTAGATGAAAGTGAATCCTTTCTGATTCTATATAAAGCCAGCGGTTCGTTAATCCCGTATCCCAGCTTACATTTTTTTAATAATTGAAGAAAGAAAATCCAGTCTTCATGCCCCGCCGGTGAAAATTTTAAATCGCCGATAACACTTTTTAATACCATCGAAGTCGAAAATATAATCATATTATGGGATAACAACTGTTCGTAGCCAACGCTAAAGGGAGCCGGAGTTACCCCCGAGATCATCGCTCCGTCCTCATTAATCCGGTTATAGGCACAAAAAGTCATGGCGAGCATTTTCTCTTCCATAAAAGCCACCTGCCGGCTTAGTTTCTTTTCAAGCCAGATATCATCACTATCCAAAAACGCAATATATTTACCACTGGCTTTTGCCATCCCTATATTTCTGGCATTCGAAACCCCCATATTTTCTGACAAAGGGAAGAATTGCACATTACCATGATTGCTGACAAATTGTTCTACAATTTCACGGGTATCATCCGTTGATTTGTCATCGATGATAATTAATTCCCAGGACTGATAATCCTGGGCAATGATGGAGTTCAAGGTAGCCGTAATAAACTTAGCAGAATTATGGCAGGGTACAATAATCGATACGAGTGGTTCCAATTTGATTCGTTTTAATCTGATGCGTGAGGACTAAAATAGAAAATTATTACAGACCTTTTAAGCTTCAGTAAAATTTAAATAAAAACCAGTACTTTCGTCAAGCTTTTTATATGGATAGAAGACGTTTTGTAATCAACCTGGTTTCCAATCTTTTCAGTGCCCTTTCAGGCATAGGAATTTCCTTCTTTTTAACCCCATATATCGTAGCACATTTGGGTAAAGAGGCATATGGATTTTTTCCCTTAACCAATAACTTCATCATGTATGCAGGTATTGTTACAACTGCACTCAACTCAATGTCGAGCAGGTACATTACCATAAGTTTAGAAAAAAAAGAAATCAAAGAAGTAAATACCTATTTCAATTCGATCCTGTTTGGAAATTTATTAATTTCTTTCTTCTTCATCTTGGTGAGCACATTATTCTGCTATTTCATCAGTAACATCCTCGACATCCCATCCCGCCTGTTTGCCGATGTAAGGTTACTTTTCATTTTCATGTTTATCAGTTTAATCATCAATGTTTCTTCGGCAGTTTTTTCCGTAACGGCATTTGCGCTGAATAGGTTTGACAGGTTAGCCTATATTAATATTGCTTCGAATATCATTAAACTGGCTGTAATTATCCTGCTGTTTTATTTTTTCACGCCAAAGATCTACTTTCTGGGTTTGGTTACCGCCATCCTATCCATTTATACGCTTATTGCAAATTACAGGCTTACCAAAAAACTGTTGCCTGAAATCGTGATCGATTGGTCTTTCTTTTCGAAAAGCACACTATCCGTCGTTATTGGTGCCGGAATCTGGAATTCCATTATGGCACTCTCCAATGTCATTAATACGCAACTTGATTTACTGATCGCCAATCATTTTTTTGGCGCATCTGGTATGGGTTTTTTATCCCTCACTAAATTTATCCCGAATGCGATCTATATCCTGCTCGGAATCATCGTGCCTATATTTTTACCGGAGATGTTTAAGGCTTATGCCCGAAACGATATGGAAAAATTAAAACACACTTTAGATCAGTCATTTAAAGCTATATTCCTGGTAGTTTTGGTTCCGCTAGCGGTATTTTTTGTATATGGTGAAGACTTTTTTCATTTGTGGTTACCTACTCAAGATGCGAAAGGACTGCATATTCTTTCGATTATTACGCTCGTTCCATTTATCGTTCATGGAACAGTAGAAACGGTTTATCATGTCTTCGTAATTACCAATAAATTAAAAATGGCATCTGTATGGGGAATTTTCATCTCCGTTTTAAATTATGTATTAGTGATTCTGTTATGCCTGTACAGTAATTTAGGTGTATATGCCATACCTGTGGCGGCCTTAATTAGCGGTGTATTTAGCCACCTTACTTTTACGCCGTTATATGCTGCCTACTGCCTGAACGAAAAGCGCTGGTACTTTTTCATCAAAATGATCAAAGGGCTGGCCGGATTTATATTACTCTTATTGCTGGCTTATTGCTGGAAAAGACTAGATCTGTTTACGATTGATTCCTGGCTTACCTTTTTAACCAATAGTTTAATCATCGGCTTAATACTTTTAGCAGTCTCTTTGTTGATGAAGTTTGAACATAGCGAGTTGTACGAAGGTTATAAAAAGATTAAAGAGAGAATTACACGATGATACCAAAAATTATACACTACTGCTGGTTTGGAAAAGGAGAAATGCCGGATCTGGTAATAAAATGCCTTGACTCCTGGAACCGATATCTTCCGGAATACGAAATTGTAGTTTGGAATGAAGAAAATTTCGACGTGAATCAGTATCAATATGCACGCGAAGCTTATCATGAACGAAAGTTTGCCTTCGTTTCCGATGTTTGCCGGTTACACGCCCTTAAAACGATTGGCGGTATTTACCTGGATACGGATGTAGAATTTCTTAAACCGCTAGATGAGGCTATGTTAGGGCATATTGCTTTTACAGGGTTCGAAGACAACTTATTACTATCGTCGGCAATTATGGGAAGCATTAAAGGGAGTCAATGGATTGATGATTTACTCTCCTATTATCATAACAGAAGCTTTTACCTCTCAAATGGAGGTTTAGATCTCCATCCAAATACAGAGAGTATAACGGCGTTTATGAAAGAGAAAAAATCACTCAGAATAGATAATACTTTACAGGTTATCGATAACTATTGCACAATTTACCCAAGTGATCATTTCAGTCCCAAAAGCTGGAAAACCCTAAAAATAAATATCACTGAAAATACTTACAGCATCCACCATTTTGCAGCCTCCTGGCTGCAGCATTCCAATTATAGTGCAATGGGCAAGTTAGCGAACTTATTATTGGGAAAAAGGATTTCAGATCTTTTAGCTAAATACTATAGAAATTTTAAGGGTTAAGGGTTTGAGACCTGCCCTAACAAGATCAATTAGCTGGCAGTTCGTTTCGCGCTTCAACCTCTAAACGGAGTTCCCTGATCACTTCATCAAGGATCCGGTTTACATCATCAATCATTGGAGTCAGTTCCTCCTTATTGCCATTTTCATCGCTGAGCGTTTCAATGCTCCTGATGGTCCGTTGAATCGATTTGATTTCCAGATGATCAATAGTCGATTTTAATTTATGTGCCAGTTTGGAGACCTGAGGAAGATCATCTTGCTGAAAAGAAGCATTAAGATTACCTAGGGCATCAGGCACCTGTGTGCAAAACAGCTCAATCATCCTGGTTACAAAATCTTCTCTCCCTTTACTGATGATACGCAAGCCATCTAAACTGTATAAGGGCTCAATAAATGCAGGCCCTGGAGTGTACACCGGTTTCTCTTGTATCCAGCTGTTAATTACCTCGATGAGCTGTTTCTCATTAATAGGCTTGGTAAGATAATCATCCATGCCGGCAGCCAGGCACTTTTCCCTTTCTCCCGGAACGACAGAAGCCGTTAGTGCGATGATCGTACCAGTGTAGCCTTGCAATCTTAACTTTTTGGTGGCTTCATATCCATCAAGTACAGGCATCTGGATATCCATCAGTATAATATCATATACATCTTCTTTAGCCATATCCAAAGCAATCTGCCCATCCTCAGCATTTAATACCTGTGCGCCATAACCTAATAATATGGTACTGGCAACCAGTCTGTTCGTTTCATTATCATCTACAATAAGGATTTTTCTCCCTTCAAATAACTCCTCATTGGATTCTGTTTCTGAAATTTTCGGAAGATCAATATGCTGTCCCTTCTGCAGTTTGATTACAAAAGAAATCGCAGACCCCACTCCTTTTTCGCTTTCCACCTTGAAATGTCCACCCATTTGAGCTACCAGTTTCTGGGAGATACTCATCCCTAACCCTATCCCTCCATATTCACGGGATACAGATTCGTGCTCCTGACTGAAATTTTCAAAAAGACGGCTTACAAATTCAGCATCCATTCCAATTCCCGTATCCTTCACTAAAATTTCAATTTCCTGGCTATCTTTCTCCTCTTTTAAAACCCGGGCAGTTAGGGATACTGACCCTTCCGTGGTAAATTTAATGGCATTGCTCATCAAATTCCATATCACCTGGTTAATTCTGTGCGGATCGCCCATCAGTACCGGTGATATAGGAGGGCTTTCCGGAAGAATATTACTAATTTCCAACCCCTTTCTATGGCCTTTATGCCCGATGACCTGCATCACATCAGAAAGAACCTTAGCGAGATCGAAACCTATATGTTCCAGGTTCAGTTTTCCGGAATCAATTTTTGAGAGGTCTAAAATATCATTAATAATTGCCAAAAGGGCTTTTGATGCTGTTTGTACGGTTTGGTTATAATAATCCTGTTCATCGGTAAGCGTGGTTTTGGAAAGCTCATTGGCCATGCTAATAATCGCATTCATTGGCGTTCTGATTTCATGACTCATATTGGCCAGGAACATTTCCTTTACATCTGACATTTTTCCCGCATCTGTTTTTACGGCAAGATTTGGCGCAGGCTGCTGCTGATTTTTTAAAAGCAACTTTTCCCCGGCAAACAGAAATGATTTTTCGAATCCGAGCTCCTCCCACTTTCCGGTAATTGCCCCCTCTACACCCTTTAGACTGATATTCATACTCCTGCCAAAGTTTTGAGTATCGAAAAGGTCCTGCTCATCGAATTGCTCAAAATGATCATATAAATTACCTCCAATGCAATTACCGCAAACATTTTTCAATACTTCTCCCATGTGGGTGATGGTCATATCTGTATCCAACAAGATAAAGTAAGGAAAAAGCCTGTTTAATTGTACAGTGCCAAAGGATAAAAAATTACTTTCCATTAATTTGATGGTTTAATATCCCTAATTTAGAAAAATACCTATAGAACCCGAATTTAAAAGGGGATAATTCTATAATGCCTCCTACACATAATTATCATATTATTATACTTAGCCCAATTTATAGGGTGCTTTGGCCGTTTAAATTCAGGCTTATCAAAAAATAAATCATTTCAGGCTTTCTATTTTCCATGCAAGCCCTTCACTAGACTGACTTACAGTTATAAACAATTAAACAGGCAATCAAACACTTTCCAAAAGCGATCCTTTTATGTCTCTGCAAAAATACTGATGAATTGTATTTTGTTGAAAACTATTTCTTATATAGCGCTTTAACCATCGTCATAACTAAGCAGATACCCCGCAGGTCATCATAATGAAAACATTGTAAAATTGCTACTCCTTAAAGGAATAACACAAAGACCGACGACAATTTTTTTTTATTATTGTAAGTCACCAGCAAGCATTCTAACAAAATGTAAAGGATTTGAATTGTATTTGTTTATGAAGTACGTATTCAGGTGAATAAGATAATAAAAATAAGATCAATTTTGTACCCACGTAGTGTTAATTACTTTCAACCTGAGTCTTTTTGGCATCTATAAAATATCCGCTGTAAACGTCTTTCCAAATGAGTAAAATTAATAGTCCCCAGATACACATTCTCCTCGTTGAGGATGATGAATTCATGCAAGCTGTACTTGATGAGGTTCTCCACTCCACCTATCGCATAGATATAAGACCTGATGGCCTGAGTGCATTGGCTTTTTTACAGGCCGGCAACATTCCTGATCTGATCATTTCAGACCTGAATACGCCGAACATGAATGGGCTTGAATTGATACAACAACTTAAAATCAGCGATTTTTTCCGTTCTCTTCCGATTATGATCTTATCTGGCGAAGAAAGCTCAGATAAACGCATTAAATGTCTGGATGCAGGCGCCGATGATTTCGTGGTGAAGCCCTTTAACCCGGCAGAATTAGAGGCTAGAATAAAAATGGTATTAAGAAGAGCTGGAAAGAGTGTGATCTAATGGAAAAACATGATAGAATAGATCCTGAGCGCCAGATCATTGCCCTTATAGGCTTTGATGAGGATTTTTCGCATGCTTTTCTGGCGGATTGTAATTTTGAAGGCAGGCAGCTGGTGCATTTCGATAACGGGATGATCCTGGTACAGGAGTGGGAAGCCAAAAAACTCAACATAGCCGCTATTATTTCCAATAGTGAAATCTTATCTGATGGAGGCCTTTCTTTAATAGAGACCCTTAAAAACAGAATGTTGCCATCCGTTCCTTTTTTTCTGGTATTACGGTATTTTAATCCAAATTTAAGGATTCTGGCGCTTACGGCAGGAATCTCAGATGTATTCCGGCTTCCGATACAAAAAGACCGTGTAGAAGAACGGGTGCTTTTCTCTATCCGAAACTGGCCTTCGCTTGTTAAAGAAATACCCGTTCAAACCAGATCAGTTTATCAGATTGGCCTGGCTAAGCGCATGTTCGATATATTTTTTGCCGGCATGGCACTCATTATGCTTTTTCCACTACTCCTTTTAGTGGCACTGTTCATTCGGCTGGAATCAAAAGGGCCGGTACTTTACTATTCGCTGCGAACAGGAACAGGCTTCAAGATATTCAAATTCTACAAGTTCAGGTCAATGTACGTCAATGCTGATCAAAAAGTGAAAGACCTGATGCACCTTAACCAATATGATCAGGAGAAAAAAGAGCTGAATCAGGTCAGTCAGGTGCTTTGTGAAAGTTGTAAGCAAACAGGAAAATGCCAGTATCCCATTTACGCAGATGGTGCCAAGTGGTGTGAAAAAGATGAGGTTTACCTGAATTCACAGAAAAATGGATCTGCTTTTTTTAAAATTACCAATGATCCCCGGATCACAAAAGTGGGTAACTTCATCAGAAATACGAGCATTGATGAATTGCCACAGCTTTGGAACGTAATAAAAGGCGACATGAGCATTGTTGGCAACAGGCCGTTACCCATTTATGAAGCCGAAAAACTAACTACTGATAAATCGGTATTGCGGTTTGCCGCGCCTGCTGGCTTAACGGGTTTATGGCAGGTAGAGAAGCGTGGTAAAGGAAAAATGAGTGAAGAAGAACGTTTAATGCTGGATAATACCTATGCAAAAAACCAAAGCTTTGCAAACGATATTAAGCTGATATTAAAAACAATACCAGCAATTTTTCAGAAAGAAAGCGTATAAAGCTGGAGTAATATCCAATAAAAAAACGAATATATACCAGGCATTCCTGCCGTGGATAGAAATGAGCCCGAAACCCGTGATTAAGCGATAACCTATTTAAGATCAATTACTATTCCATACCGGATCCGCAGGATTAAAAGATATTGAGTGATACCAAAGTTGCAGGCTGCTGTAAGGGGCTGCCTGCTAATACAGAAAACGGCTTAACCGAGTCGGCTTTTGGTGGTTACCACGCTGCAAAACAAATTGAAATGCAAAAAAATGAATCAGCCCGCCTGCGTGCGCTCTATAGTTACGAAATCATAGACTCAATTAAGGAGCGGGATTTTGACAGGCTCACCGAACTTGCGTCTTTGATCGCTGGTTGCGAAATCTCGCTGATTTCCTTCATCGATAAAGAAAGGGTTTGGTATAAATCAGCCAAAGGACTTGAAGTAGAGGAGGTTCCAAGAGGATTTACGATGTGTGAACGTACCTTAAACTCAAATGAATTGTTTCTGGTAGAAGATACGCTGGAAGATGTTTTCTGGAGTCAGCATCCAATGGTACAAGAAGGACTTAAGGTGCGGTTTTACGCCGGATTCCCTATGATTGATCCAAATGGATTCACGCTGGGCTCTTTCTGTGTGATCAGTTCTGAACCAAAAAAATTAAGCTCATCACAATACCAGATGTTATCCATGCTGGTGGAGGAAGCCATTTCTGCCATTGTAGACCGCCGGAAAAAACAGGAATACAAACAGTTTAGCCGCCTGATTAATAATTCAAATGACCTGATCTGCATCTTAGCACCGGATCTGACATTTAAAATGGCGAACCCCTGCTTTAACAGACACTTCGGCTGGACAGGGGAAGAGTTGCAGTTCAAAACCATTTTGGATATCGTTCCGGCAGAAGATCAGGAAAAAGCACGTATACTTTGGTCTAATATGAAAAATTGCCTTTCAGAGGAACATGGTGTGCACCAGATATCATTGAAAGCTGGTGGATACCGGGTAATTGAATGGACGGCTACCAATCAGGAAGAGGATAAAAATATATTTGCAATTGGAAGAGATGTGACTGCCGAAATTGAGAAAAACAAGGCATTAAAAGATAGCGAGCAAAAATTAAAGGCATTTTTTGAAAGTTCACAAGGTTTAATGTCTACACATGATGTTAACGGCAAACTCATTACGCTTAATCCTTCAGGAGCAGAAACACTGGGTTTCTCCAGGACCGAACTGCTTGACAAAACGCTTTTTGACATTATCCCCCCTGCACGACACGATAACTTACGGGATTACCTTAAAGAAATCGTGGCGAATGGCGTTTCCAAGGGCTACATGGTGGTTAAACGCAAATCTGGTGAGGAGCGTTTGTGGTTATATTCGAATGTACTGCAACAAGATCCTGATGGAGAACCCTATATTGTGGGCAATGCAGTGGACATTACCGATCAGAAGAAATTAGAGAAAGATCTCATTCACACTAAAAATTTATTAGAAGAAACCAGCAGGCTGTCAAAAATAGGTGGTTGGGAACTTAATCTCCTCGATCAGCAGGTTACCTGGTCGCTGATTACCCGTGAAATCCACGGCGTACCGGAAGAATTTATCCCGACCAAAGAAAATGGGATTGCCTTTTACAAAGCTGGAGAAAACAGGGATAAAGTTCTGCAGGCCATACAGGAAAGCCTTAAAACAGGTAAGGATTGGGATCTGGAACTTCAAATTATTGACTTTCACGGAAAGGAAATCTGGGTACGAACCAAAGGAAACGTACAGTTTGTAAAAGATACGCCAACCCGGATTTATGGTACTTTTCAAAATATTGATGAGCAGAAACGTGCGCAACTGGAAGTAATTGCAGCTAAAAAACTACTGGACGATGTACTTTCGGCGGCTACCGGAGTGAGCATCATCGCCACCGATCTGAATGGAACCATTACGGTATTCAACGAGGGCTCATCGCAATTACTGGGCTATACCGCTGAGGAAATGATCGGCACGCAAACGCCGATTATATTTCATGATCCAAAGGAGGTAGACGATCTCTGTAGCGATTTTAATGCGACGCTGGGCACCGAAGTGTCGGGATTTGAGTTTTATAAACAATGTGCAGATCAGCCTCAAACAGAAAGGGTATTTACTTTTATCACTAAATCCAAAAAACGGGTTAGGGTATCCTTGTCCATTACCTCGATAAAGGATAGCCAGGGTAAGATCATTGGCTATTTGGGCATTTCTACTGACATTACCCAAAAAGAAACAGTCGAAAACCAGCTGGCCACGGAAAAAGCATTGCTCATTGCTTTCATTGAAAATGCACCGGCGTCGGTAGCCATGATGGATGAAAATATGCATTTTCTGATCACAAGCCAAACTTTCCTGAAAGAATACATTCATGTTGAAGGCGATATCAGGGGACGCTCCTATTACGACGTATTCCCAAATTTATCTGAAGACCGTATCGCAGTTCATCAAAGGGTGCTTAAGGGAGAGGTGGTTAAAAAAGAGGAAGATGTATATTTTAATAAAAGCAGAAACAAGCCATACCATATTTCCTGGGAAATGAGGCCCTGGTATAGGGCAGATCATTCTATAGGCGGCATGATGATTTTTACGCACAATATCTCGGCGAGCGTTAAGCATCGCGAAGAACTCACCGTAGCCAGGTTGCGTGCCGACCTGGCCAATATGGCCAAGTCTGAATTTCTTGCCAATATGAGCCACGAAATCAGAACGCCATTAAACGGTGTGATCGGCTTTACCGATCTGGTATTAAAAACCCAGCTTACTCATACACAAGAGCAATACTTAAAAATTGTTAATCAATCAGCCAATGCCCTTTTAAGCATTATAAATGATATTCTTGATTTTTCTAAAATTGAAGCCGGTAAATTTGAGCTCGATATAGAAAGGTGTGATCTTTATGATATCGCCGGGCAAGCCAGCGACATTACGAATTATCAAATCCAGACCAAAAAATTAGAAATGCTGCTCAATGTGCAGCCAAATCTTCCGAGATTTATATGGGCTGATGCCCTTCGCCTCAAACAGATCTTAATTAACCTGCTGGGAAATGCAGCTAAGTTTACAGCAAAAGGAGAAATTGAACTTAAAATACAATCCTTAAGTGAAACAAAAAACCATCATTTACTTCGGTTCAGCGTTCGTGATACCGGCATCGGAATAGGCAAGGCTGTACAGGCAAAAATCTTTAATGCATTTTCGCAGGAGGATTCCTCTACCACCAAGAAATATGGCGGAACAGGACTGGGACTAACGATTTCCAACAAGTTGCTTAAGATGATGGACAGCCACCTCAATCTGGAAAGTTCGCCGGGAGAAGGCAGTACCTTTTACTTTGACGTAAATTTACAATCTGAACATGGCGATCCAACTGAATGGGTTGGAATAGAAAGTATTGCCAATGTGCTGATCGTAGACGATAATAAAAACAATAGGGATATCTTAACTGATATGCTTTTGTTAAAAAATATCCATTCAGATCATGCACAAAACGGTTTCGAAGCGTTGCAGTTTCTGGCAGAGGGCAGAACCTATGATGCTATTTTGATGGATTACCATATGCAATATATGGATGGGATAGAAACTACAACCAAAATCAGGGATAATTTTATGAGTGAAGAAGAAAAACTTCCTGTAATTCTGCTCCACAGCTCCTCAGATGATGGTACCCTTATTAAGGCATGTAGTGAATTAGGAATTGAGAACCGGCTACTCAAGCCGATTAGAATAGACACGCTTTTCCTTACTTTATCCAGGTTAAAATCCAAGGAAATTGCTCCCCAGAATATTGAAATCCCGGCACCATTACCTGCCAGCCAAAACCCTGAATATAGCTTTTTGGTTGTGGAAGACAATGAGGTGAACAGATTTCTTACCCGTTCGTATATAGAAAAACTTTACCCTCAAAGTGTAATCAAGGAGGCGGAGAATGGTACCGTAGGGATCGAACAATTCAAAAAGATGCCCTTCGACCTTGTTTTTATGGATATCCAGATGCCGGAAATGAACGGTTACGAGTGCGCAAGAAAAATCAGGGCTTTTGAAAAAGAAAAAAGAACGCCTGTTATTGCTTTAACAGCGGCAAACGTAAAGGGAGAGCGGGAGAAATGCGTTGCTGCAGGTATGGATGATTTTATCACCAAACCCGTTTTACAAGAAAACATCGAAGTGATATTGAACAAATGGTTAGTTCAGTCAGAGGAGCCGGAATTAAGCCCTGTGGAACAAGAAGCTAAGCCGGACCTGTTTCATTTCGATTTTAATAAACTATCTACCTACTTTGGTGAAGATTCGGTCAAGCTGAATAAAATTATTGGGATCACGATTGAGCAACTTAAGCAAGCCAAGCTCCAGTTAGATAAAGACATTCAATTGGAAGATGCGGAAATGCTGCTCGCCCTATCGCACAAGTTATATGGAATGTCTACTTCTGCAGGACTCACAAACTTAGCGGAAATCTGTAGAGAATTAGAGAAATACGAGGTTGGCGGACCTATTTCATTGCAAAAAGGCGCTGAAGAAATGAGAAAGGAGATCAGCTTGCTGATTCCGATACTATTGAAATATTCAAGTTAATCTGGTTAAATTAAGTAAATAGCAATAAATGATTTAGTCCTTTGATAAATCTTATTTGCTACCAAACAATAAACCCATAGGTTGAATCAAATCAACCTATGGGTTTTTATCAGCATCGCTTAACTACAATGATTAGCGGTAGTAATAAATGCCATTCATCATCGCCACACCACAGGTAGTTTCAAAGGCATTGCGTACATTATCCGGGGTACGTGTTCCCCAGATATTCCACATTAAACCTTGTGCATTACGGATAGACCAGGCCTGGGCGGCGTTCGCATCTAACCAGGCGCCGTAGTTACCTGCCGTACTTGTATTTTTCACGAAGAGGCATGCCCATCTTGCAAAGATGCTTTTCATGCCCTGGGTATCCGCAACGGCGTTTTCATCTTTCAGTATTCCACCGGGTTGATTGCACATGCTGTTACGGGCATAATCCATGGCTTTTAAACCCATAGCAAGATAATTAACGGCCGGGTAATCTGCCCGCAGCAGATCACAGGCACCAATAAAAGTGCCCTGGGTATAAGAAAGTGCGCCTTCCGTAATATTTCCTGCTTTGTTCATCGCACCTTTAACCTCACCGGTAGCGGTATCGTAAAGCTTCAGTACCATCCAATCCATAATTTGCTTGGCCCGGGTTTTATAAACGACATCACCGGTAGCCTGATACAACAACATGGCACAGATTACGGCCGGTGCATTTACGCAGGTGTTTTTCGTCTGGTTATCTGTAGTCCACCATAATCCCCCGCCCAGAGATTGTGTATCCCAGGCCCGGTTCCACATCATATTGAAATTATTTTTTGCCATATCTAACATCCCGCCATCGTTGGTGATCTTAAAAGCCCTGACACACATTAACGCGCCCCATACAATATCATCATTATAAATGTTATTAGACCAAAGCAATCCGTATCCATCTCTCACACCATTGTACAGATAGGTGATTTTATTTTTTAGTTCGGCGCTCGGGTTAATGTTATAAGCGTCAATCAGCGTTTCAATTGCCTCTTGTTGCGTCCAAAAATCCATCCGGCCGGTATGGTTGTCATCTTTCCAGTAATATGCTTTGAAAGATGTACCATAAGTACCATACTGGTTGTAAAAATGATTATTATAAACCTGCATGGCTATTAAGGCTTCACTCCTGTTGGGTAGAGAAACTGCGGCCAGGCTGGAGGTATTTGATTGTGTAGCCAGTACATCCGTCAGTTTAAGTTTTTCTGCACCCTGTTCTTTTTTACAGCTGACCAGCATGCTTGCCAATCCTAATGCGATCACTGCTACCAATTTTTGGCAGCCCTGAAACAGGCGTGCTGGTTTGCAGGCCTGACTTTTGTTTTTTCTTGTTTTCATAGTTGAGGTGATTATATTTGGTTATTGTTTTGGCGGTTTAGACCAATAAAAAGCAGTATTTTTTTATATTAAATCGAAATAAACAGCTGGTGTTTACTAACAAGCCTGGCCGTTGATATGTTCCGCTATTTCGCTTTGGTATTTAATAGACTGATTCTGGCATAAAGCTCAGCAATGCAGGCCTGATCCAGCAGCCATTTCGGTTTCTTTTTTGAAGCTTCATCAGGTGCCCATTTGGCGGTTAAAAAGCCATAACGATCGGAAGCACTTTCCCATGCCTGATCTAGATCCGATGCGATCGCGTTGATGTAACGTGGATTGTGGTTCACCTGATAAAGTGCTTCATAACCCCTAAACAGCACCGTTACAAACCATGGAAGATCAATTTTAAAAACCCTTTTGTGGTGGTCACGATCTGAAAAGAACTGGTATGCATTTTCGGCAACGCGTTCTGCTTCTTTCAGGTATTTAATATCATCGGTAAACCGGAAAAGCAATACGGCCGACTCCAGCATCGATCCGGTATTGTAGGTATAATAAACCGCATTTGGCTTACCATCCATCTTTACATCGTTATAATAAATGCCATGGGGATTTTGAAGGTGGTTGTGCATCCAGTTGTAAAACTTTTTTCCCCAGTTTAGGTAAACAGGATCTTTGGTACACTGGTAAAGTTTTAAAGCAGCAAGCGTAGCCATACCATTGCTACAGGCAGGCTTTTGGTCTTTATGCCCTTCCAGCCAATACACCCCGCCACCAAGTTGATCGTCCCATCCACTTAAAATAAAATTAAAAACCTCTTTTGCTTTAGGCAGATAAGCCTCATCACCGGTGTTTAAATACGCTTCCAGGTAATCGATGCAGACCAAAGCATTATCATCGTAATACCGGTCAGATTTTTCCAGGCCTGAAGGATAAGCCTGATAGCCGGCGGGTAACCTGGTCGTATCGCGATAGGCCCACACACCGGTAGTGAGCGTATCCAGGTAACCGGCATATTGCTGCTTTAAATCCGGAAACCTGATCAGTACATTGGCAGCCGAAAACATCCCCGAAAAAGGCCACAGAAAACTAACTGCTTTTTCATTAACCTGGGCACCCTGAAAGTAATCAAGCGAAGCACTTTTGCCTGATGGAAAATTCTCGGTAAATAAACCCGGATATGTTGGCACCCGGTAGTATTGCCAAACTTTTCTGAACATGGCATCTGCCCGCTCCTTCTGTACGGAATTGTATTTTACCTTTTGGCCATACCCATCAAAGCAAAACATGAAGCTGATGATGAAAAAGAAATATCTCATTGATGTACGATTACTTACAGAAACAAATGGATGGTTAAACTATTGTGCAGAGGGTGGTAACACCTTCACCCCCCAGTTTTTGTTGGGGCGGCTTCCCATTGTTAAGGTGAGTTTGCCGCCTTTCATTAAATCATCACGATAAATCCATGCGTTATTTAATGCGCTTCCGTTCCAGGTAGCAGACTGTACATATACGTTTTGTGGTGAGTTATTGATGGTTTTGATTGCCAGCTTTTTACCATTGCCCAACTGAATTTCAGATTGATCAAAAACAGGACTGCCCAACTGAATGGTTGGCCTGGCATCAGTTAAACCCTTTACATCAAATAAACCAATAGATGCCATTACATACCAGGAACCCAGCTGCCCCTGGTCTTCATCCTGCCCGTAGCCATAACCGTGAATACTTTCCGTTCCGTAAAACTCATTGCAAATCGCCCTGGTCCATTTTTGGGTAAGCCAGGGGGCCGATGAATAATTAAAAAGCCAGCTGATGTGTAAGTTTGGCTGATTGCCGTGGTTGTAAAGCGATTGGATTCCTGCAAAAGCATCTATCGTTTTGCCTCCGCCGAATGCATTTTGCTGCGATTTTTCAAAAATATCATTCAAGCGGTTGTTGAAGGTTTCACGGCCTATAGCCGCTACTAAACCTTTCGGGTTTTGAGGAACGTAAAACGTATACTGTGTAGCATTCCCTTCCTGAAACCCTCTCCAGGCCTCCAGCGGATTAAATTTATCGATAAACTTCCCATCCTGGGTTTTAGGGCGGATCAGCTTCAGATCCTGATCAAAAAGTAATTTCCAGCCGTTGGATAAAGCCAGGAGCTTCTGATAGTCTTTAGTTTTACCCATTTTCTTTGCAAGCTGTGCGGCTGCAAAAGCACTATAACTGTATTCCATGGTATGGGAACCTGAAAAACGCGCGCCAGTCGAATCGGTTTTATCAGCGTCCAGATAAGGGACAAAACCATTTTGCACGAAGCTTTTGGTATCCATTTTCCCCGACCCTACTAATCTGTTCTGATAATGTAATTCATTCCCTAACACAGCCTTGTAGGCTAAATTCAAATCGTAATCTCTAATTCCAGCCTGGTAGGCGCCGGCAATAGCCAGACCAACAAAATTGGTCCCTACGCCAGATACGAAATTGCTGTTGGCAATCCCATCTCCAAACCAGCCTCTTTCTTTATAAATTTCGAGCTGGGTATGAACAAAATCATTGTAGTGTGCAGGGTAAGACAGGGCCCATAATTGCGTGAGGTTCCAGAAACCGCCCCAAATGGCATCAGTATTCATGAAGTGATAACTGAATTTGCCATTTTTATCTTTAGGCAATTGCCCGATGGTACCATCATGTCTTGGAAAACTCCCGTTAATGTCGCTCGCAATTCCCCGCCCAAGCAGCGCATGGTACAAACCGGTATAGAACTTTACCAGGTCCGGTTCATTTTTAGTGCTTACCCTGATTTTGCCCAGTTCCCTTTGCCATTCTGATTGTGCCAGTTTTTTAGCCCCATCGAAATTTAAATTCCCGGCTTCGGTTTGTAAGTTTAGTTTCGCATTCTGAATTGAAGTATAAGATAAACCTACCTTTATTTCTACACTTTCGTTCTCTTTGGTATGGTATCCCAGAAATAACCCCGCGCCCGGGCCGGTAGACGATTTAATATTCTTACTGGTCTTCGTCTGATCAAAGGCGCCTACACTGGCTGGTTGCTTACTCAGTTCACCAAAGAAATACATGGCTACCCTACCGCCTTCATCATAGGTTTTCACATATTTCGGATAGGTAATCACGAAGCCTTCAAAATGTGTTTCATCAATCATCTTTACAGCAGCGTCAGTTACGGGACCGCTTTCGCCCTGAATATTACCGATAGACAGCATAATTCTCGACTCATCGTTTTCAGGAAAAGTGTAGCGGTGAAAACCCACCCGTTTGGTTGCGGTAAGCTCTGCCTTGATTTTGAAATCATCGAGCAATACGGCATAATAGCCAGGCTGCGCCACCTCGTTTTTGCGATCAAATGCAGATCGAAAGCCGCTTGCGGGTTTATCCAGTAAACCGGGAACGGTTTTGAGTTCGCCAGCCGTAGGCATAAAACTTACGCCGCCCACCTGCCATTCGTGGAAATGGACAAAACCTTCTATGGAGTTATGCCTGGTATCATATCCAACGGCTTCCCAGCCTTGGGCATTACCATAACTGCCATTGGTTGAGGGCGCAAGTTTGGCCATTCCGTAAGGTACGGCTGCAGGCGTATAAAAAAACCAGCGGCTGTGTGCAGTACCGATATTTGGATGAACATATTGTAAAAGATCCTGTGCAAATGCGCACGGCATAAGAAAAAGCGTACAAAATAGCAGGAAAAGTGATTTATTGGCCGTATTCATAAGGGTTATTCTTGTTAACGATTAATATTTGGAAAGTAATGCCTGGATCCTTTGCATCCAGGCCTGGTCTACCGTTTCCATTTCCGGTGCCCGGTTCTGCCCGTCAAAACCTGCGAAGAAATAATATCCGTAAGTGCTTGGATTTCTATTGGCAATGTTTAACCTGTTGATATTTTCTTTGGCGTACACCAGCCAGCTTTCATTTTTATCCGCTTCGTACAAACGAATCATCGCCTGCGATCCCCAGGCACACCAGGCCGGATTAATTCTCGCTTCATTGGTATTGAAGAAGTATCCTTTCCAAACCGGATTCCAGAGCGTAATGTTCATGGCCTTGCCGAGGTTTTGTGCCTGCAGCAGATAGGCCGGATCATTCATGGTTTTACTGTATAAAATAAGGGCTTCAACCATAATGGCATTGTCATAGGTAAATTTATCGGTGTGCTTCTTTCCCTCACCTGGCCCATCTATTTTCCAAATATATAAACCACTAACCGCATCGTACATTTTGCTATGGAGCCAGTCATTTACCTGGTTTGCCCAATCGCGGTAAATGCTTTCCCCGGTCAGGCTGTACAGTTTCACAAATAACTGTAGTGCAAGCCCATTGGTTTGCGTAGGTTTTTCAGGCTTCAGCGTATTCCAGTAAAACCCGCCGCCATAAACGTTATCCCACAGTCCGCTGCTGATCAGCCAGTCGGCGCAAGCTTTTGCTTTTGCCAAATAGGCTTGTTTATCGCTACCTGAAGTTACTTCATAAGCTTCCAGGTAGACCATTCCGCTTAATGCGTTATCATCTACATATTTATCGCCTCCGGCATTGCTCCCATCTAAATTTACAGAAGCAAAATAGCCGCCGCGAAGGTCCTTTTTATCCCACATGTTTTCCATGAACTTAAAGGTATTGTTCATGTAAGCCAGGTGTTTACTTTGTCCGATACCCACCATTGCGGCGTCGGCATAAATCTGACTCACATTGTACCATTCGTAGCAATTATTGGCGTGTGTGGTGGTATTTGCACGGTAACCGTATCCGGCAGTTAACAGGTTATTGGTGGTAAAAGTATGGGTTTCCTGGGCCAGTTTCAGGTAATCTATCTTTGCACCAGGCCCTACCGGCGGATCAACCGGAGGGGGTGTAACCGGAACAGTTCCGGAGTCTTTTTTGCAGGCAGCGCCAACCAGGATAGACAACACCAGCAGTGTATTTAAAAATATTTTTTTCATAGGTAGGTTCTTTTTATAACCAATGTATGGTTAGTATTTGTTCATGATTATTGAATGCTCACCTGGTGGGTATAAGGCCCGTCAGCATTAAGCTTTACCATTACTTTAACATTCTTATTATCTGCTGCCGGATCAAATTTGTAGGTATTGTTCCATTGATCATTGCTCACGGAATATAAATAAGAATAGGAAGCGCCCTGCCCAACCGGACTCGAATTATTTACATTACTGCTTCCTAAATACCGGAGCCCTGCTGAGGTATGCAGGGCAAATTTATAGCGTTCGTCTCTCCCCCAGGAAAAAGGATAAAAAACCACCGGGATGCTTCCCGATTGCCAGGTACCGTTCGAGGCATAAGTCAGCTGACCAATTTCATTTCCATAGGCAGACATGTACAGGCCCAATCCCTGCACTTCAACGGCATCTAATACGGAAGCCACATTGAAATCATATTTCAAATAGTAGACTTTAGCTGTACCCGTTACATTAATGGTATTACTTCCTTCTTTTATGGTAGTGCCTTCCGGATAAAATTTTCTTGCGGCCGGTGTAGTCTGATCTGTCAGTTGATAGGTACCAGGTTTAAGGCTGGTGTAAATTTCAAACACCCCATCTTCCAGCTTTTTAAATTTGATGGCCTTGCTGATCTCCTCCCCTGCTTCGGTAGCAGAACCGGTAAGGAAAAGATTTGCCGGCGCCTCTGCAAAACCCGCCGGCCGCTCCAATTGCAGGATGCGGCTCTCTGAACCCGTTTTCTTGTTGCTTGCCTTAGAAGCGATCACGGTCCATTTGATATTGCCTATGCCCGACGAATTGATGCCACATAAGGCAGCGATTTTAGTCAGGTCTTTATGGGTAATGGTTACCTGCGGCAATACACCAGCACCATCAGAAACCACCTTGTAAGCCGGTTTGGTAAAATCGCCGCTTTCTTTATCGAAGGCCACTTCGTATAAAACCAAACCACCATCTTCTGCGCTGGCCGTGGTCCACTTAAATTGCTGGGTGGACAATGCGTTAGCTGGCGTAAGTTTGATATGCTGTTGATTTTGAGGGAGCATTAAGCTGCCTGCGGAACTGATATTTTCGTTAAGTGCCTTTTCATCTTTTTTACAGGCGCTGAGCACCAACATGGCCAGCGCCAGGAAACCAAAAGTGATCTTTAATTTTTTCATATCACGAAGATTAATAACCAGGGTTTTGCGTTAAGTTTTTGTTTAAGCCGATTTCACTCGAAGGGATGGCCCAGAGGTAATCCCGCTGCGGATTAAATTTGCGTTGCTGTGTGCGGATATATCCGTTATCGAGATTTTGATCTGCAGCAAATTTTGCACCGTGTGCGAAACCATTCATCGTCACTTCCGCAAGCTTCCACCGCCTGATATCATCTAACCGTAAACCTTCCATCGCCATTTCGGCCCGGCGTTCTCTTCTGATTACATTCGTTAAATCTCCACCCGGAAAATTTAAGGCAGCGGCATCTGTAAAACCTGCTCTCGCACGGAGTGCCCCAATGGTTTTCGCCCAGATCGTGGCATCCATTTGCCCCAGGCTATTTTTAGCCTCGGCGTAGGTAAGCAATACTTCTGCATACCGGAACAGGTGCAGGTTGTTCCCGGAAACGAAACTCGACAAGGCAGTCGGATCAAAATATTTCCTCCAGTAATAGCCCGTTGCAGAGGCACTTTGAGAACCTGGTGAATACTCATCCAAACCTGGCTGAACCGGATCTGAACCCGGCCTGATGTAAATGGTTTTGGTGGTATTGTTGGGGTTGGTCCAAATGTACCTGTCGTAAACCACGGTTGCCGTAAGCCTCGGATCGCGGTTGCTATACGGACTGCTTTCCTGATAGCCTGATCCCGCCTCTTTAATGCCCTTTCCATTCAGCATCACATAATCATCTACCAGCTCCTGCGTTGGCGCCATGTTGCTTACCCGGCCACCCACTGTTCTCGGTGCAAAATCCCAGAAATTCTGCCAGGTTCTGATCGTTGGTACGTACTGTAAGGATAAAATACTCTCGTTATTGTTTTTATTTACGGTAGGGTCGCTAAACAAGGCACTGTAACTAGGTGTCAGCGAATAGCTTCCATAAGTAGCCTGTTCATTCATTAATTTTTCACAGATGGCAATCACTTCCGCAGTTTTGTTTCCTTCGTACAGCAATACCCGCATTTGCAGCGCCAGTGCAGCACCCTTTGTAATCCTGCCATTCTCACTGGCAGGGAGCTGATCCTTGCTTGGGAGATTACTGATCGCATTATCCAGCTGACTAATGATAAAAGCATTCACGGCCGCTTTTGAGGTACGGGGAATTTGCTGTGCTTCTTCAGGCGTTAAATCATGATCAGGAAGTGGAACATCACCATACCACTTGCTTAAGTTAAAAAGGGCAAAGGCCCGCATAAACTGGTTTTCGGCCTTCATCCTGGCAATGGTTGCCGGTGGCAATGTGGTATTCTGATCGATATTCGCCAGAAAGATATTGACCGATTTTATGCTGCGGTAATAACTTGCCCAATCGCCCTGAAATTTAGCGCTAAGCGAGGTGGCGTTACCACTGGCAATCAGGTTCAAATCGCCCGAAGGAGAATACGCATTATCAGAAAGTGCTTCCGGTTCAAAATATAGAGAACTGTTGTAGAGCAAACTGTAATTATTATTCAATGCATTGGTTACATTCAAATCCACGGTCCAGAAAGTTAAATCAGAAAACCGGTCGGTTGGGGCAATATCGAGCTTTTTACAGCCTGCAAATGCAACGATTGCAAAGGCTATGATGAGGTTTTTATGTAGGTATTTCATTTTATTTAAGCTAACCGTTATTATTAAAAAGTTATATCCAAACCAGCGCCATAAAAAATTGGCAGCGGATACTGACGGGCACTGTTTGATCCTGAACCTGTACTTACATTGTTGCCAAATTCTGAGGTTTCCGGATCAATGAATTTAAGTTTGGTCAGGGTGAACAGGTTTTGTCCGATCAGTGAGACTCTGAAACGCTCCACACCAAACTTTTTGGTTACCGTTTGGGGTAAGGTATAACCCACATTCACATTTTTTAAACGGGCATAGGCCGCGTCATATTTATAAAGGTCTGATCCGGTACGCCAGTTATTGGTATTGGATGGTGAGCCGATATTCGCTAAAATCGGGTAACGGGCATCCGGATTGTTAGGTGTCCAGTGGTCCGTCATGTGCTGGTATACCGTTGCACCATATCCATAATGGAAAGGTTCTACCAGCTCTCCGCGTAAAAAGGTTTCACGTTTTCCTACCCCCTGAATAAAGAGCTGGAGATCAAAACCTTTTACAACTAACCGGTAGGTAAAGCCGAAGGTATAGCGCGGAAAAGGATTCCCCAAAACCGCTTTATCATTGGCATCTATAATGCCATCATTATTCAGGTCTTTAAATTTTACATCACCAGGCACTACCGGATTGCCTGCAATTTTTGGTGAGTTATTGATATCTGCCTGATTTTGGAAGAAGCCATTGGTTTCGTAGCCATAGTACTGCGTAATGGGCTCCCCAATCTTCCTCAACAACTGGAACACATCCTGATTGATGATCTGCTCTGTGGCCCCGCCGGATAACCGGAGTAATTTATTCTGGTTATCGGCCAGGTTTACACTAAAACTCTGCGTTACATTTTCCCCCCGAAGGTTATAGGTTAACGAAGCCTCCCAGCCCTTACTTCTTACCTTTGCCACGTTAAAATCTGGTGTGGCTGCCCCAAAAATGGCAGGGATATCTTGTCTTGGCTGCAAAATATCGCGGGTTACTTTATTAAAGTAATCAAAAGATGCCGTTAAGCGGTTGTCAAAAAAGCCTGCATCGATTCCTATATTCAGGGTTGATGCTTTTTCCCAGGTTAAATCCCGGTTTGATAAAAGCGTACCGGCACCACCAACGGGTACATTATTAAAACCATAGGCACTTGCATAGTTAAAATAAGTGGTTTGGTATTGGAAGTTGCCCACATTCTGGTTGCCCAAAACACCGTAAGATGCCCGGAGTTTTAAATTGCTGACTGTATTTTTAACAGACTCCATGAAAGATTCTCTGGTAATGTTCCATCCGGCACTTACCGAAGGGAAGAAACTTCCCCGGTTGCCCCTGGCGAATTTTGACGATGCATCATATCTCGCCGTGGCTTCAAATAAGTATTTATCCTGATAGGCATAATTTAACCGCCCAAATAAGGAAAGCAGGCTGTTTGAATTTATCGCCAGACTATTGCTCGAGTTAATGGGATCTACAAGCGTTCCGGTAGTAGGCGTTCCAAGTAATTGATCGGTAAGTGTTTTCTGTAACTGAAAGCCACGCTGAGAAAAGTTTTCGCTCGAGGCGCCCAGCTGCACTTTAAAATCATGCGAAGCGATTTTCTTCGTGTATTCTGCATACAATTTCGTGTTAAAGAGTTGCGACTTGCTGTTTCCATCTAACACGGCACGGTCATCACCATAAACGCCCGAAGGCAGGAAATTTACCTGCTTTCTGCGGAAGAACGTTCCGTTATTCTGAAGCGTACCGCCAAACTCTCCGGTAATTCTTAAGTCTTTGGTTACGTTAAACTGACCATTAAATGCACCAAAAATCTCATCATTATCGGCCTGGTTAAAACCACCTTTTTCCAAAACGCCATATTCATTATATTGCGAGGCTATGGGGTTAGTAAGGTAATTGCCGTTATCATCCTGCCAGCTATAATTTAGCGGAACACGATTGGCATCTGCAAAAATATTATTGTCGCCAATGCTATTGGTTTTATTGCGCGTTTTGGTGTAAAGCAGAATAAAGTTGGTGCTGAATTTCCCGATCACGTTACTTTGGTTTAAACGTAGGTTATATTTCTGGTACCCAAAATCAGGTCCCTCCCCGCCGTTCCCAATGAAGTTACTTTTCTGATCCTGCACACCTGCAGAAATGTAAAATGAGCTTTTTTCGCCGCCGCCAACAATACTAAAGTTATGCGATTGCTGCGGTGCAGTATGCAAAAGGTGTTCAATATCCCAGGTGCCATTTCCCTGATCTTTCAGTTGCTGAATCTGATCGGGCGTATAGGCCGGGCTCAGGCCGGAATTAACCAAAGATTCATTTTTGTAATAGGCATTCTCCCAGGCCGGAACTTTTTCTACCAGTACATTGGCATCCTGAATGCCATAACTTCCATTATAAGAAACTGATGTTTTCTGGTTTAGTTTTCCGCCTTTGGTGGTAACGAGTATCACCCCGTTTGCCGCCCTCGAACCATAAATGGCTGCCGAACCTGCATCCTTTAATACGGTTACGCTCGCAATATCATTTGGATTGAGGGTATTTAAATTTCCACCTACAATTCCATCTACCACCACCAGCGGGGTATTATCGCCCAGGGTGCCCACGCCCCGGATATTTACGGTAACATTGCTACCCGGATTTAGTGAACTTTGCTGAATAATTAAATTCGGAGATTCTCCCTGAAGGGCCTGGTAGACATTCAATACAGGCTTATTCTCAATGCTTTTCGCATCGATCGTATTGATTGCACCCGTTACCGAAACCTTTTTCTGAACGCCATAGCCCACTACCACCACCTCATTCAGTGAATTATTCGCATCGGCTTTTAACTGAATATTGATCATACTGCGGCCACCAATCGTTACTTCCTGACTCATATAACCTAAATAGGAATACGTCAGGCTGCCGGTAGCCAGGTTATCCGGAACAGAAAGGGTATACAGTCCGTTGGCATCGGTTACCGCACCTACTGAACTCCCTTTAATCTGCACGCTTACACCGGGTAATCCGATGCCCTTTTCATCGACCACTTTTCCCTTAATGGTCACATTAATTTTTCTGATTGCATTAATGGGAACCAGACTGGGTGCCGCCAAAAGCGGATGGGGTAAAAGCGGGAGTGCCAGCATGGCCAGCAGGGCAAATCGCCAGTTGGGCACCCGTTTGGCGCTTTCTGTTTGGTAAAATTTTAATCTCATAACATTTAGGTTGATCTGCATGCCTTCCGGCAGCAGCATATTTGGTTAGGTATTTTTTGGTGTTGTAAATTGAGTTAAAGATTTTTAGGCTGGATGGCCTGCCAGTGCGCATCTATTTCCTCCAGTGATCGTCCCTTGGTTTCAGGGATCAGTTTCCAGGTGAGGTACAATGCCGGTGAGCAACAAATTGCGAAAATCCAGAAGGTCCAGGCAGAACCCAGCCCCTCTAACATTAAGGGGGTGAGCTGGCCGACAAAAAAGTTTCCAATCCAGAGGGTGAGCGTAGCCAGAGACATGGCCTTTCCCCTGATATTATTGGGGAAAATTTCACCGATCACCACCCAGCATACCGGACCAAATGAAAAGGCAAAACAAGCAATAAAAGCCAGAATGAAAATTAAAATCCACGGCCCCGAGGTAATGCCAAGCTGGAAAAGAATCCCAATGATGATCAGGGAAATGACGGCACCGCCGATACCAAAATACAATAAGGGCTTTCTCCCCCATTTATCAACCGTAAATATGGCAACGAAAGTAAATACCACATTCACCAGCCCAATGGTTACCTGCCCGCCTAAAGCATTGTTAAGGGTAAAACCAGCCTGCTCTAAAATTCTCGGCCCATAATAAATTACGGCATTGATGCCGCATACCTGGGAAAGAAAAGGCAACAGCAACCCAATCCATAACGCTTTACGGTATACCGGTTTAAATAGTACGCTGATGGAAGCATCTTTTTCCGTTTCGTTTTGAGACAGGAAGGCATTTACTTCTTTGGTTGCCGATTGTTCCCCATCAATCCTGATCAGGATTTTTCTGGCCAGCTCCGTGCGCCCCCTGCTTAACAACCATCTCGGCGATTCCGGAACGAGAAATAGCGACAGCAGAAAAATCAGCGCCGGAACTCCGCCTAAACCAAGCATCCCCCGCCATACCTCTGCAGAAAATATTTTTTCGGTTTGGCCACCTGTAAAATGATCGCCGGTATGGCTGGCTAAAAAAGAATTGCTGAAATAAGCAGTTACAATACCAATCGTTAGGGCCAGCTGATAAAGTGACACCATGGTGCCCCGCAGCCGCGAGGGTGCGAATTCGGAAATATAAAGGGGCGAAACCATAGAGGCAACGCCTATTCCCAAACCACCTATCAGCCTGAAAGTAATCAGCGAGGCAAAAGAAGTGGCATACATGCAGCCCACTGCAGAAATGAGAAAGAGAAAGGCAGAAAGAATCAGCACAATTTTGCGTCCATAAGTATCGCTTAATTTACCCGAAACGCTCACACCAATAATGCAGCCCAGAAGGGCACAGCTTACAAACCATCCTTCGCTCACGGCATTGAGTCCGAAATCACCTTTAACCAAACTAATGGTGCCCGAAATTACCGCCGTATCAAAGCCAAAGAGGAACCCGCCAAGGGCGGCCACCAGGCATACCAGATATAAATAAGATTTGTTGCTTTTAACAGCCATATGTTGTGTAGTACTATTCATGTGGTTTATTTTAAAAAGGCTTTAATCACTTTAGCCCTTACACGGCCATTGTTAACTATTTTATAAGCAACTGCCGCAGCAGGGATCACGAAGGTTTCTGCAAATGCAAAAGCAGAAATGGTCCCGTCAGCAGAGGTGACCGTAATGGATTCACCTTCTACCAACATCAGGATGTGGCAGGTATTTTCGGTTTGAATTTCAATTTTGTTGTCGAATTCCAATCGGTGTACATCATAAAAATGTTCCTGATGGGTAGGAAGATGATAACATACCTGGTCATCCTGTTCAAAAAACACGTAGGGTTTAGCAATGAGTTCCTGTTGCACCCGATCTCCCTTCCGGCTAAAATCGAGGTTTTTAAAGGCATGATCGATGTTAATGGGCCGGGGCTTTCCATTTAGATCGAGCCTTACCCAATCATACATTTTGAAAGTAAAGATGTAAGGTGTAGCACTGATTTCCAGCACCAGGTTTTCTGCGCCGGCACTGTGCACCGTTCCGTTGGGAATGAGAAATAAATCGTGCTTTTTTGCCTGGTGCACCTGAACATATTTCTCAATATCGATCGCTTCATTGTTTGCATTACTTTTTTCCAGGCTTTCGCGAAAATGATCAGGTTCGATATCTTCCTGAAAGCCGAGATAAACCCTTGCATTTTCTTTACAGTCTAAAATATAATAGGTTTCATCCTGGGTGATGTTTTCACCGAATTCCTCCCGGATATATTGTAAGCCGGGGTGGCACTGAATAGAAAGGTTGCCGCCACCGAAGGTATCCAGAAAATCAAACCGGATTGGGAATTCATCACCAAAGCAGACTGCATGTTTGCCCAACACATTTTGGTTATGGCTAAACATGAGCAGATCAAAAGAAACTTCTAACAGCAAACCATCACTTTCAAAAACAATTCCGTTCTCCGGTACAATCAGTTCAAAAGACCAGGCATAGTTCACTTCATTTTGGTTCAGCTGCGGCATTTTTTCTTTCATCCACTGCCCGCCCCAGGCACCCGGGGCAAACCAGGGGCGGGCCCGAAAAACCGAGGTTGAAATGCGGCTGAGTCCTTCCAGCACATCTTTTGCAAAGGCCCAGTTGAGCCCGCTTTCTGATTGTGCATCAGCAAACACTACAACCTTGCTTAGTATTTCTTTTTTGTGCTGGTTCAAAACCACCCAGTCTGCAAAGTAAAAACGCTTGTACATTTCCGTTTGCCCTTCCGGCTGGCGCATGCCTAAATTGCAGATCGCACCAGCAGCCATCCGGTGTTGAAGTTCGTTTTTAGGCAGGTCGACATAAATCAGCGGGGCATCCCAACCGGCTAAAGCCGCACCGCAGCCAATGATGATGTTAACTTCAGCCGCTGAATCTGCTGCAGTTTGTTTTAAAGCACCGAGGTTAAAATAATCGGAAAGAGATAGTGTAGTCTTCCTTCCCCAAACGGAGTCTTCCGCACCCAAAAAAGGTGCGACAAGGGCATTAATCTCCTGCTCACTTTTAAAACAAGAAGTGGTGCCTGTAATCTTTACCCTAAGCCCCCTGGCGTTTAATTCATCAGCCAGCGCATGGGTTAAATGGCTCCAGTAAACGCCAACGTAACCATCAATTACGACTGTTTTCTGTTCCACAATATAATCGCACAGCGATATCAAACCGCTGAATATTTTCTGGTTTCCGAGCGAATGGTAGGGATAAATATCATAACCGGCAGGCTTAATTATTTTACTGCTATGATCAGGCATAATTTCCTGTTCGGTTTTTCTCATGGGTGCTTCTATAGACATCACTTGATTGGGCATGTAGTATGGATTAATTGGATCGGGCTTCATGGGTAACTTTGTGTATACATTTTACAACTTACGCAGACTTTAGTATTTTTTTTGAGCTTTTCTTATTGATTTTGACGACAAATCGATGAAGTGCACATGCCAGATAACCCGGATTTAAGTTCAAATTGGCAGGTTTAATCAAATACATCATCGGCTTTGAGGAATTAAACGGTTATAATTGGTTAGATAGTACATTCAATACTATGTATATACAAATGTATTATTTATAAATTTAGATGCAAGTATTTTTTATGCAATTTTCAAAATCCCTGCCTGCTGGCTAAACAAAGCGGTTTCCTGATTTAACCCGATGGGTGATTATGTACAGACATGCCCTGTTGATCTATTTTTTTTATATCATTGTAATAATTATGAAACTTAAAATCGATCATAAAAGCCAGATTCCTTTACACATTCAGGCAGAAGAGCTGCTCAGGCGACTGATTGAGTCGCCGGAATATATTGATGGAAAGCTTTTACCGAACGAAGTTGAACTTTCCAGGATCTTAAGCATTTCCCGAACCACCCTCCGGCAATCCATTAATAAACTGGTTTATGATGGTTTACTTACCCGAAAAAAAGGCGTAGGCACTAAAGTGGTGGAGTCAAAATCGCTCAGTTCGAAATCCAAAAACTGGATGAGCTTTTCGCAGGAAATGAGTGCAAGGGGAATTCCCATTAAAAATTTCGAGCTTCATGTCAGCTGGATCCTTCCCGAAAAGCGCATCGCCAGTTTCTTTGGCATTAAAGAAGATAAAAAGATTTTAAAGCTGGTGCGGTTACGCGGGCGTCCGGAAGGACCATTTGTCTATTTCGAATCCTACTTCCACCCCATTGTTGGCCTTACAGGCGAAGAAGATTATAAAGCACCGCTCTATGAAATGCTGGAGAAAGCCCATGGCATTATTGCCATGGTTTCTAAAGAAGAAATCAGTGCACAACTGGCAGACGAGTTTATTGCCGAAAAACTGGAGACGAAAATCGGTGCACCCATTTTATTCCGCAAAAGGTTCGTATACGACATTAATGAGCAACCCATAGAATATAACCTGGGTTATTATAAAGCCGATAGTTTTGTTTATACCGTAGAAAGCAGGCGGGAGTAGTTTTTATTTCAAACCAGCTAATATGAGGATCAATACACTGATTTAAAAAAATTCAGTTTCACAGCGGAGATCTATAACTGAAAACCGCAGGTAGACTTCAGCACCCGGCGGCTTCCGTTCAGGCCCACGATCATTTGGTAGCGAATGACAGCCCCGCGCGCCACCGCGGCTGGATAACCAGAACGATGGTGCAGATCTATCAAAAGATTCGACATCCTGCGACAAATCCCATCGCGCTGCCCTTAAATACCAGGAATGGACTAAAAAAACAGCCCTCATCATTAAAACCCGATCGCCATTTAAGCCACCTTAACTTCCTGATTTACTACCGCCTGATTTGACATCATCGTTACTGATACTGCGCTGATTCTTTTTAATCGCATCTTTTAATTTGCCAAATTTCCAGTTCAAACTGGCATTAAAAGACCGGTTATAGTTTTGGCCACGGTAACGCTGCGTAAAATTAGGCCCTTCCGTTACCGTTTCATAATACCGGTATTTCATAAAAGGATTATTCACGCCTGCAGAAATCGTCAGCTTATCTTTAATTAATTCTTTACTTCCACTGAACGACATGTAATAATACTGCCCCGATCTTCCCTGGAGCAATACATCTGCAGAACTGTAGTTAAAACTTGCATTGGCGCGCCATTCTTTCTCAAACTTGTAACCGGTATTGAGGTAAACATTGCTAGAAAGCCCTTCGTTTTTGGTGAGCAAACCATTAATGGCACCTTCCAGCCACACATAACCCGCATTTCCGCTTAAACTTAAATTCCATTTTTTAGTTAAAGGGTAATTGATGTTTACATTGGTCGTCAGGTTTTTATTTCTCCCTACGTTTGCAAAAGTGCTCCTGGTAATTTTATCCACATCGTTGTAGACAGAAATGGGCTGAATGGTATTATTGGCAAAATTGTAACCCAGCCCAATATTGATAGAGCCTGTTTTAAATTTGCTGTACGTCAGTTCGAAGTTATTACTTAACACCGCTTCAAGATCCGGATTGCCACTCGATTCAAAATTCGGAACAGAACGATCTACAAATGGATTTAAATTGTCAATGCCCGGGCGTTCGATGCGCTGGGTAAATCCAAAGTTTAAACTGCTTTGGTTTTTAAACTTCCGGTTTACAGAGAAAGACGGAATGATATTGAAATAGTCGGTATTTACCGATGATGAATTGCTGATAAAGTCTGCTTTGACAAAGGTTTCTTCTACCCTTACGCCTGCTTTAAAACCCCAGTTGGTCAGGTTGTAGGCATAAGAATTATAGGCGCCGATTACATCCTGGTTATTATTAAAAATATTGGTCCTGGCCGGGTCTACCTGATAATCTCCGGTATTTTCCATTAACCTGCGGTACTCGAAATTACTGTCATTATCGCGGAGAATGCCTTTTATCCCGGCTTCGATGTTTAACTTTTTAAAGGGGTGAATATAATCCAGCTGAATGGTCTGCTCCTTGTAGCGGCTCTCATTTTCCTGAATGTAATTGGGATCGGTAAAATTCTGGCGGTTAATAAAGTTCAGTTCATTTCTTTGTGGATTGTTTCCATTGCTGTATTTGTATGAAAATGTAAGCAAACGCTCCTTATTGCTTTTAAACCCGAGCTGGTAATTTAAGCTCATGTCCAGGCCGCCCCAATCAAAACGGTTATTGCTTAATAAATCATAGGCCGTAACCTGGGCGGGCGAAGTGAGGCGAAAAACCTGGTTATTGGTCGATTTATTATAACCGCCATAAGGATTAAACTCTGCCGTAATTAAATTTAAGGTATCAATTTCAAAACTCAGTTCCGCACCGCCATAACGGTAGTTATTGTTAAATTTGCGCGTACCAATATTTAATAAATCAGAAGGGTTGGTGCCGGTGGTGGTTCTGGAATTGATAATTTCCGTTGCCGGTGCACTGTAAAAACCGCTTCCGCCATAAGCCGTAACGCCGAATTTGCCTTGTTTAATGGTTAAAAAACCGCCAAGGCCGGGGCCGCCGACCGGAAACTGGTGCCGGAGATTTAAACTCCCGTTATAACCATTGTCTATTTTTTTATTGGTAATGATGTTGATAATGCCCGACAAACCCTCACTATCATATTTAGCAGGCGGTGTGGTAATCACCTCAATCTTCTGGATAGAGGAAGCCGGCATGCTGCGCAATACATCTTTAGGGCTTCTCGCCACCATACTGGATGGTTTTCCGTTAATCAGGATCTTATAATTTCCGCTCCCTTTCAGCTTGATATTGTCATCCGCATCCAGCGAAAGTAAGGGCACTTTACGCATCATATCCAGCGCCGTTAATACCTTGCTTTCAGGATCTGCCTGGATATCGTAACTGATCCGGTCTACCTCCTGTTTAATAATGGGCCGGGTTACACTTACCGATACTTCATTCAGGTTGTTGGTTTGCGCCGCCAGGCTGATCTGCCCGGCATTGAATGATGCTTTTTCAGCGCTGATTTCGAAGGGGAGCACCCTGGCATTGTAACCCACCGCAATGGCCGTTAAACTATATTTCCCTACCGGGATTTTCTCCAGCTTAAAGCCGCCGTTTTCATCGGTAACAGTAGTTTTAATGGCCTGCCCATCCTTTTTAATGGCCAGCGTAATAAATTCAACTGCCTTTTTTGAGGCAGAATCTACCACCTTACCACTCACCGTGCCGGGGCTTTGCTGCGCAAATGAAATAAAAGAAAAAGTAGTGAAGCAAATAAAAAGAAAGATCCGGGAGAAGCGTTGAAGATAATTCATGGGAGATAAAGGATTTCGTAAAAAAATGGAATAGAAAAATAGCGGATTAGTGAGTTTGATGATGAAAGCGTTTTTTAGGGAGACGTTAATTTTTTAGAAACGTTGCACAAGTTGAAGATTTTTTTTCAAAAAATGAATTTTATCCAGAACCTCCTGATTTAAAAATCTACATGGAATCTGCCGGGAGAACGGGCATAAACTTCCGCTTGTTCCAAAGCCTGCGGTAAGCCTTTCCATCCACAAAACGATAAAAGCAGGTTGCCCTGATATGGCCAGACTGCGGCACCATCAAGGTGACGCAATGGCCTTCAGGAAGGTGAACAATTTGATGAATAGCAGTGGCTTTAACCAAATGCGAAGTGCCAGGCTTACGTTCCACATCTTCAACCTCAACATTTCCAAAGTCATCTATGCTGTAAATTCTTTCGGTATATCCGCCGCTTAAAATGTGCGTCATAAAATCAAAAGGGTGATCATGCGGATCGCCGGTATCTGGAGCACTAAACTCATTGAAGGAAGCTGAAAAAGGCAGGCCTTTAATGTGGTACTTTTTAAAAACCCGGGATAGTTTCTCAGGGCTAACGGATAATTTCATGTTTTGATGATGGTAGTTTTCTTGATAAACGGTGAGGGAATCAACCATAAATTTATTTAAAATTAAGATAATTTTATTTCAGATTCATGCTTGTTCCCGAACGAGCAGGAATGCCTATTCGTTTGTGGCGAGGGAAACGCTCATAAAATCGCGGTGATATACCAGCCAATGAACTTTGTCCTTATATAAGTTGCGATCTGGAGAATGTATACTCATGCCTAACCTAAAACATTTACACCTTGCGAACATGGCGTTTCACCCTGTCATATACTGCTTTTACCACAGTTATAATGCAAATTAGGAAAGATTGGAATAAGTTAACCCAAACTTTCATGATTAAAAATGACCTATGAACTTTCGAATTTTAGCCACATCATTAACACTGAAATCTACAATGTAGCCTCAGGAGACCATGATCTTGCCGGGTTGCTTGTAGAAATAAATCAGGAATCGCGGGAAATCCTTCGCTACATACAACAAAGTGTCACATCAATGGAGTATGAACAGTGTAAATACACTTTTACAAAATATCAGCAGGAATTCACATCGCTGTTAAATAAGCTGGAAAAGACAATCGTGAAGGACATTCCATTATCTAGTCATGATATTCTAAGGAACGAAAGGTTAAGTATCTGTAAAAATACTGTTCTTGATCTACTGGCTTCTATGGAATCAGATTCTCCTTTTTATTTCAATTATAACATGTTGCTAAATCTAAGTGCGTTAACCAGTTTACGCGTAAAGTTAATGGAGCAGATTGAAGAATTTGGAATACTACTCAAACAAAGAGATGTTGATAACGAGACAATTGATAGTTTTCAGCTTGTTTTTCGGCAGCTGCTACACCCAAGAAAAACCTTTTCTTACCAGCAGTCAGCTTATATAGAAGATTTTTTCAATCAGGTTAACGAATGGTGCGATGCAACTGATAGACAAATTGAAACACTCGATCTCTTGCTGGTCATCGTGTCACTAAGTTTTAATCACCCCGCGTTCTACCATTTTTGCTGCCGGCATTTTACCGAAGCACTTGAAGAGTGTGATAATATAAATGGTCAGCGCCAGATGTTAAGTTTTTTAAAGAAAACATTTAAACAGGTGTTTCAGCTTTCTTCCTCACCCTCCGACGTGAATTTGCCGATTATAGAAGAGGCTATTCAAAGGTACCTGGATGCTGAACTTAATTATTTACATGCTCTTGAACTGAACGCTGAAGACCTCAGCGCTGGAGGATTACTGGAAAAAAATTTCCAGGTGAACTTTACCGTCCGCCAGCTGGCCATTTTTATCCAGCTTCAGGTGGAAGCTAATATTATATTTTCGAAAAGTCCGAAAACACTTCATCAATACGTGGCCAAGCACTACAGCACTGTGGAAACAGAGAAAATTTCAGAGAAGAGTTTTAAAAATGCTTATTATAAAGCCAGAGATAGTGATATGGAGAAAGTTATCGAAAAGATTGTAACCATGCTGGCGCTGGCACAAGACAAATGCTAGCCAAGTAAATAAATCAGTTCTTTCCTTTGAAGAAAGTCTACAAATTCAAAATACCAGCGTTCTGAATAGTTTTCCTTTGTATGCATTTGTGGAAGATTATCTGTTAAAATATCCTGTAAAGTAAAGTAGCCCATTACCTGGCTTCGAAGTTTAAA
>Ga0265798_10000354_pt1 | contig 81936 bp, 80 predicted proteins | sample P3T30metagenome_FD_192430 | JGI IMG/M metagenome (GOLD analysis project Ga0265798, IMG submission 192430) | Plant litter microbial communities from East Loma Ridge, Irvine, California - P3 T30 | ecosystem: Environmental > Terrestrial > Plant litter > Unclassified | place: USA: California... | reverse complement strand
CCTGCATCTCGCCCAGGCCCTGGTGCACCTTTTCCAGGCGCTCGCTGACCTGCTTGAAACTCTCCGTCAGGCGCGTCTCCAGGGTCGCGTGCAGCTTCTCGTCGACCGTCTGGCGCATCTCTTCCAGACGTTTGGCGTTATCCGCCTGCAGGTCGCGGATCCTGGATTCGAGCGTGCCGCGCACTTCCAGCATGCGCTGGGCGTTCGATTCGGTCAGGTTGGTCAAGGTCAGTTGCAGGGTATCGGCGAAGCGTTTCAGGGAGCGCGCCTGCTCTTCACGGCCGCTGCTCGACTGCAGCTGCATCTGCTGGCGCATGCTGTCGAACTGCTGGACGCCGGCGGCGTGGTACTGGCCCATGTGCCCCGCCACTTCCTGGCGCGTGGCCTGGGCGGTCGATTGCATCTCGAGGCGCAGTTCGCGCTCGAGGCGTTCGATGTGGCGGCCATCGCCATTCGCCCGGGCGCGGTTCAACAGCAGCAGCTGCAGGACGATCACGACCAGCACCGCCACCAGGAGCAGGATCTCGACGATATTCATGCTTAGTCAGCCTTGTTCCGCATCCAGTCGGCGGTATTGAAGAAGGCCTGCATCAGGCGCACGCGCAGTGCGTCGTCGTAGCCCAGATCTTCCATGGCCCAGGCCATCGCGCGCAGCCACTGGTCGCGTTCCTTGGTGCCGATCGCGAACGGCAGGTGGCGCGCGCGCAGGCGCGGGTGGCCGTAGCGTTCGACGAAGAGGTCAGGGCCGCCCATCCAGCCGGACAGGAACATGAACAGTTTTTCGCGCGAGCCGTCATTGGGGACGGGGTGCATCGCGTGGATGCCGGCGAAATCCGGCTCGAGCTGCATCAGGTCATAGAAACGGTCGACCAGTTCGCGCAGGCGCGCTTCGCCGCCCATGATTTCATACAGCGTTTGTGCTTCGGGGGTGTTCGATTCAGACATGCGGCAATGATAGCGCAGCCGGGCCATCGAATGACAGCCCCGGCTGCGTCCCTGTTGCGAATGCCGCTCAGGCCTCGCGCAGCGTCTGCAGCGGCGGCTGGCGCAGCACGCTGCGCAAACCGAGCCAGCCGCCGAACAGCGCGCAGGCGACGCCCACCGCGACACCGGCCAGCCACACCTGCGGCTCGAAGCGCCAGGCGAACTTGAACGCATACTCGGCCAGCGCCCAGCCCATCGCCGCCGCACCGGTCGCCGCCAGCACGCCAGACAGGCCGCCCACCAGCACGAACTCGATGCGCTGCGCCTGCGCCAGCTGGCCTTTGGTGGCGCCCAGCGCCCTCAAGAGACCGGCTTCGCGGGTGCGCTCGGACTGCGATCCCATCAGGGCCGCATACAGCACCAGCACGCCCGAGGCCAGGGTGAAGGTGAACAGGAACTCGACCGCCACCACCACCTGGTCCAGCACGTCCTGCAACTGGCGGATGATGCCGGAGACGTCGATCACGCTCAGGTTCGGGTAGTTGCGGCTCAGGGTGTTGGTGAGATCGTTGGCACCCGCTTGCGCGCCACCCGGCAGGTGGAAGGCCGTCATGTAACTCTTCGGCGCATTCACCATCGCGGCCGGGTTGATGATGACGAAGAAGTTGGCGCGCATCGAGCCCCATTCCAGCTTGCGCAGGCTGGTGATCTTCGCCTCCACCGGAATGCCGCCCATGTCGAAGCGCATGGTGTCGCCCAATTTGAGGCCGAGGCGCGTGGCCAGGCTCTGCTCGACCGAGGCCTCACTCACGCCGGGTGCGTCCTTGTACCAGTTGCCGCCAATGATCTCGTTGGTCTCCGGCAGCTGCGCCGTGGTCGACAAATTGAACTCGCGCTCGGCCAGGCGGCGCGCATCGCCGTCCTGGTAGGTGTCGCGCGTGACCGGCTTGCCGTTCACGGCGGTGAGGCGGCCGCGGATCATCGGGTACAGCACCGGCGCCTTGACGCCGGCGCCGCGCAGCTGCCGCTCGACACCCGCCGCCTGCTCCGGCTGGATGTTGATGACGAAGCGGTTCGGCGCATCCGGCGGAGTCGCCAGGCGCCAGGCCGACATCAGGTCGCCGCGCACCACGGTGAGGATCAACAGCGCCATCAAACCGAGCGACAACGACACCACCTGCACCACGGTGGCGCCGGGACGGCGCTGCAGCGAGGTGATGGCGAAGCGCCAACTCTGGTGCTTGACGATGTTGCGCAGGTGGCGCAGCGCGCGCAGCCCAAACCAGGCGACGAGCGCGAACAGGCCCAGGCCGCCGAGGAAGCCGCCGGCCGTCATCAATGCAATTTTCGTATCACCCGCTTGCCACAGCAAGAGCAGCAGGAACACGCCGATCCCGAGGCCGTAAGTCGCCAGCGCCAGCGGCTGGGGCGCGGCGGCTTCGCGCCGGATCACGCGGTTGTGCGGCACGTTGCGCAATTGCAAGACCGGCGGCAGCGCGAAGCCGACCAGCAGCAGCATGCCGGTAGCGACACCCTGCAGCGCCGGCAGGAACGAGACCGGCGGCAGGTCCGGCGGCAGCAGGCTGCCGATCAATTCGAGCAGGATGAAATGGGCGCCGAAGCCCACCAGTACGCCGAGCAGGCTGCCGGCCAGGCCGACGATGGAGAATTCGATCAGGTACATGGCGCCGACCTGGTTCTGGGTCATGCCAAGGCAGCGCAGCATGGCGCAAGCGTCCAGGTGGCGCTGCATGAAGCGGCGCGCCGCCATCGCGACTGCGACCGCCGCCAGCATCGCCGACAGCAGACCGACCAGCGACAGGAAGCTATCGGCGCGGTCGAGCGTGGCGCGCATCTCGGGGCGGCCGTTTTCCAGTGTCTCGATGCGCACGCCGCGCACCTTGTTGGTCGTGATGTCGGCCCGCAGCCAGGCTTCATACGCCTGGACGCCGACCAGGTCGTTCCTCGATGTCGACGCCACCTGCAGGCGGTAGTTCACGCGCGAGAAGGCGTCGACCAGTTTTGTCGCCGGCAGGTCGTCCAGCGACAGCATCACGCGCGGCGCGAAGTTGGCGAACGAGGCGCCCTTGTCCGGTTCGGCCGCGATCAGCTGGGCGATGCGGAAGGTCTTGTCGCCCAGCTGGATGCTGGCGCCGACCTGGGTGCGCAGCGCCGGCAGCAGGTTGGCGTCGACCCACACGGTGCCCGGTTCGGGCGTCGCCGTGGTCTTGGCGCCGAGCGCGCGGCTGGCGGCATCCGGGTCGGTGGTGATGCTCATCTGGCCGCGCAGCGGGTAGCCGTTCGAGACCGCCTTGACCGACGCCAGCTTGGCCTGGGTGGCCTCGCCCTCCCCCGCTTGCGCCATGCTCTGGAAGGAAACGAAGTCGGCGACGACCAGGCCGCGCTTCCTCGCTTCTTCGCGCCAGCGCTCCGGCATCGGGTCGTCGCCATTCACGAGCAAGTCGGCGCCCAGAAGCTGGTGCGCGTCGCGCTCCAGGCCCGCGCGCATGCGGTCGATGAAGAAGCCGACCGAGGACAGGGCTGATACCGCCACGATCAGGGCGACCAGCAGGAAGCGCAATTCGCCGGCGCGCCAGTCGCGCGCGGTCATGCGGAGGGACTGAAGGAACATGCGTGGACCTTAGACGTTGGCGAAGAATTCATCGACCTCGGCCAGGTAAGCGCGCTTGCGCTCCGGCTCGAGGAAGGAAGCGGCGAAGCTGTTGCGGGCCAGCTGCTGCGCGTGGCTTGCATCCAGCGGCAGCGCCTCGAAGGCGGCGATGAAGTTGTCGTTCATGTAGCCGCCGAAGTAGGCCGGGTCGTCCGAATTCACGGTGGCGGCCAGGCCCTTGTCGAGCAAGGTGCGCAGGTTGTGGCTGCCCATCGCATCGAACACGCGCAGCTTGATGTTCGACAGCGGGCACACGGTCAGCGCCATCTTCTCGCGCACCAGGCGCTCCACGAGTTGTGGGCTCTCCAGGCTACGCACGCCGTGGTCGATGCGTTCGACCTTGAGCACGTCGAGCGCGCTTTCGATGTAGGCCGGCGGGCCTTCTTCGCCCGCATGCGCCACCAGGCGCAGGCCGAGTCCGCGCGCGCGCTCGAACACGCGCGCGAATTTTTCCGGCGGGTGGCCGACCTCCGACGAATCCAGGCCCACGCCGATGATCTTGTCGCGATACGGCAGCGATGCTTCCAGAGTGGCCAGCGCGTCTTCTTCGGACAGGTGGCGCAGGAAGCACATGATCAGGGTCGCACTGATCGGGCCTTCCTGGCAGGCGCGCCAGATGCCGTTCACCACGGTCTCGAAGGGCACGCCGCGTGCGGTGTGGGTCTGCGGGTCGAAGAAGATCTCGGTGTGGCGCACGTTGTCGCGCGCGGCGCGTTCCAGGTAGGCCGCGGTCATGTCGTAGAAGTCCTGCTCGGTGATCAGCACGCTGGCGCCGGCGTAATAAATATCGAGGAAGGATTGCAGATCCGTGAAAGCGTAGGCATCGCGCAACGCTTCAACCGATGCATAGGGCAGCGATACGCCGTTCCTTTGTGCGAGCGCAAATATCAGTTCCGGCTGCAAAGAGCCCTCAATATGTATGTGCAATTCCGCCTTCGGCATGTCTTGCAGGATGCTGCGCAGATGCTCATTCAGCATGATGTTTCTCCGGCGCTGGAGCGCGCTTGATGGTAATGCCGACCAGTGTAACGCATGGGTGCGCAGGCCCTCCATCATAGGAAAAAACCGGTGCACATCGGTGCGAGGAATCGGCCTTTCACGTGCGCCACCGCTCCAGCATATCGTGCACTATCGGACCACGAAGTTGGTATTCAAGCAGTCTCGAGCGGCACGAAAATCGACCCCGGCAAAGGGCGTTTACGGGCTGTGTTTACAGCCGTCGCGAGCAGGCTTTGAGGGCGTATTTTCTTATGCGATTCAATCACTTGGATAGTCGGTGAAGGTGCGCACGGCACTGCTTTGACTTCGAGAACCATTAGGCACATAATAAATTTCACAAACGCAAAAAAAGACGCTCTCCACGCAGCGGCAGACCGCGCCGTATCGCACAGATACCGCCGGGACTAGAAGAAAAAAATCGCATCGCATTTCCGCCGCCGGCGATCCCGGTGCGCATGCAGCGACCGATCAGGAGCACGCCAGAGCACGCAGAGACTGGGGGAGCTTGCGGTGTCCGATAAAGGCTACCGAGACAGTGATTGTTCGCTTACGGAATTCGCATGCGGTTATCCCCACGACTCGCGACGAATCCGCCCACTAAAGGACATTCGAAATGAGCATCTTTGATAACTACGCGGCCCGTTACGAGCGCACCCGTGAAGAGGAATACTCCATGTCGGAATTCCTCGCGCTGTGCAAGAAAGATCCCCTGACCTATGCCAGCGCGCCGGAACGCATGCTGGCCGCCATCGGCGAGCCCACCCTGGTCGATACCCGCCTCGACCCGCGTCTGTCACGCATCTTTGCGAATAAGGTGATCAAGGTCTATCCGGCATTCCGCGAGTTCTATGGCATGGAGGAAGTGATCGAACAGGTCGTCTCCTACTTCCGCCACGCGGCGCAAGGCCTGGAAGAGCGCAAGCAGATTCTTTATCTGCTGGGCCCGGTCGGCGGCGGCAAGTCCTCGATCGCCGAAAAGCTCAAGAGCCTGATGGAACACGTGCCCTTTTATGCGATCAAGGGCTCTCCGGTTAACGAATCCCCACTCGGCCTGTTCAACGAAGCCGAGGACGGCACCATCCTCGACGAAGACTACGGCATTCCGCGCCGCTACCTGCGCGCCATCCCGAGCCCGTGGGCCGTGAAGCGCCTGCACGAGTTCGGTGGCGACATCAACAAGTTCCGCGTCGTCAAGCGCTACCCGTCGATCCTGAAACAGATTGCTGTTTCCAAGACCGAGCCGGGCGACGAGAACAACCAGGACATTTCTTCGCTGGTCGGCAAGGTCGACATCCGCAAGCTCGAGGATTATGCCCAGGACGATCCGGACGCCTACAGCTACTCGGGCGGCCTGTGCCTGGCGAACCAGGGCCTGATGGAATTCGTCGAGATGTTCAAGGCGCCGATCAAGGTGCTGCACCCGCTCTTGACCGCCACCCAGGAAGGCAACTACAAGGGCACCGAGGGCTTCGGGGCGATTCCCTTCGAGGGCATCGTGCTGGCGCACTCGAACGAGTCCGAGTGGAAAACCTTCCGCAACAACCGCAACAACGAGGCTTTCCTCGACCGTATCTACATCGTCAAGGTGCCCTACTGCCTGCGCGTGTCGGACGAGATCAAGATCTACGACAAGCTGCTGTACAACTCTTCGCTCGACAAGGCGCCGTGCGCGCCCGGCACCCTGCGCATGATGGCGCAGTTCGCGATCCTGTCGCGCCTGAAGGACCCGGAGAATTCCAGCGTCTACTCTAAGATGCTGGTGTATGACGGCGAGAACCTGAAGGACACCGATCCGAAGGCCAAGTCGATGCACGAGTACGTCGACTATGCCGGCGTGGACGAAGGCATGAACGGCCTGTCGACCCGCTTCGCGTTCAAGATCCTGTCCAAGGTCTTCAACTTCGACAATACCGAAGTGGCGGCCAATCCCGTGCACCTGCTGTATGTGCTCGAGCAGCAGATCGAACGCGAGCAATTCCCGCCGGAGACCGAGCAGCGCTACATGTCCTATATCAAGGAACACCTGGCGCAACGCTACGTCGACTTCATCGGCAAGGAAATCCAGACCGCCTACCTGGAAAGTTATTCGGAGTACGGCCAGAACATCTTCGATCGCTACGTCACGTTTGCCGACTTCTGGATCCAGGACCAGGAATTCCGCGACCCCGACACTGGCGAGAGCTTCGACCGCGAATCGCTGAACGCCGAGCTCGAGAAGATCGAGAAGCCGGCCGGCATCTCGAATCCGAAAGATTTCCGCAACGAGATCGTCAACTTCAGCCTGCGTGCGCGGGCCACCAATGCCGGCAAGAACCCGGCCTGGACCAGCTACGAGAAATTCCGTAGTGTGATCGAGAAGAAGATGTTCTCGAACACAGAGGAACTCTTGCCGGTGATTTCCTTCAATGCCAAGGCCAGCGCCGAGGATGCCAACAAGCACGCCGACTTCGTGAACCGCATGGTCGAGAAGGGCTATACGCCGAAGCAGGTGCGCCTGCTGTGCGAATGGTATCTGCGCGTGAGGAAATCCTCCTGACAAGCGCACCGGCGCACGCCGCGAAAAGGAGGCGTGCGCCACACGCGCAATTGCAGTGCGTATTAAGATAGACGTATCGAGATCTCGCCAGTCCATCGGCGGCTTGAAGAGCCGTCATCACAGGAGGTCCTTTTGAGTTACCTCATCGACCGTCGCTTGCAGGGCAAGAACAAGTCTGCGGTCAACCGCGAACGCTTCCTGCGCCGCTACAAGACGCAGATCAAGGACGCGGTAGGCCGCGCCATCAAGGGCCGCTCGATCACCGACATCGAGAACGGCGAAAAGGTCACGATCCCGGTCAAGGACGTGAACGAGCCCCATTTCGGCCACGCCCACGGCGGCGTCTGGGAAACTGTCAATCCCGGCAATACCGAATACCAGAAAGGCGACCAGTTCAACCGCCCGCGCGGCGGCGGCGGCGGCCCGGGGCGCGGACGCGCCGGCAACAGCGACCAGACCAACGAAGACGATTTCATCTTCGAGCTCTCGCGCGAAGAGTTCATGAACTACTTCTTCGAAGACCTCGAACTGCCGAACATGGTCAAGACCCAGCTCTCGCAGACGATCGAGTTCAAGAACCAGCGTGCCGGCTACAACGTGTCCGGCACGCCCTCGAACATCCACGTGCTGCGCTCGCTGCGCGGCGCACTCGGCCGCCGCATCGCCGTCGGCGGGCCGGCCAAGCGCCAGATCAAGGAAGCGGAGGAAGCCCTGCAGGCCCTGTTCGACGAAGGCGCCCCAAGCGACGACGAGGGCGTGATCGAACTCAAGGACAAGATCCACCACCTGCACATCCGTCTCAACGCGATCCCCTTCATCGACCCCTTCGACCTGCGCTATTCGAACCGCATCAAGGTGCCGAAACCCAGCACCCAGGCCGTGATGTTCTGCATCATGGACGTGTCGGGCTCGATGGACGAGACCCGCAAGGACACCGCGAAGCGCTTCTTCATCCTGCTCTACCTGTTCCTCAAGCGCGTGTACGAAAAGATCGAAGTGGTCTTCATCCGCCACCACACCGCCGCAGCCGAGGTCGACGAGAACGAATTCTTCCATTCGCGCGAATCGGGTGGCACCGTGGTGTCCTCGGCCCTGCACCTGCTGCAGAAGGTGATCGCGGAGCGCTACGGCAGCGCGGACTGGAACGCCTACGTGGCGCAAGCCTCGGACGGCGATAACTGGGACAACGACTCGGTGCTGTGCAAGCAGATCCTGAACAACGCCATCATGCCGCGGGTCCAGTACTACACCTATGTCGAGATCACCGACGGCCCGCCGCAGAACCTGTGGGAGCAGTATTGCGAGGTGGCCGACCACCACAAGAATTTCGCGATGCAAAAGATCGTGACGCCGGCCGACATCTATCCCGTGTTCCGCGAGCTGTTCAAGAAACAGCCGAAGTAGCGACCGAGAAAAGGGAGGCACCCCATGCCAAGAGACCCGAACAACCCGCGCGCCCTGCCCGAACAGTCCGAATGGACCTTCGAGCTCATCGAACAGGCGCACGAGGAAATCAAGCGGGTGGCCAAGCGCTACGGCCTGGATACCTATCCGAACCAGCTCGAGATCATCACCGCCGAGCAGATGATGGATGCCTACACCTCGGTGGGCATGCCGGTGTCGTATAACCACTGGTCATTCGGCAAGCATTTCCTGTCGACCGAGAAGAGCTACAAGCGCGGCCAGATGGGCCTGGCCTACGAGATCGTCATCAATTCGAACCCATGTATCGCTTACCTGATGGAAGAGAACAGCCTCACCATGCAGGCCCTGGTGATCGCGCACGCTGCCTACGGACACAATTCATTTTTCAAAGGCAACTACCTGTTCCGCACCTGGACCGATGCCGACGCCATCGTCGACTATATGGTGTTCGCCAAGAACTATATTGCAGAGTGCGAGCAGCGTTATGGCATCGATGCGGTCGAGGAGCTAATCGACTCCTGCCACGCCCTGCAGAATTATGGCGTGGACCGCTACAAGCGCCCGGCCAAGCTCTCGGTGACCCAGGAAAAAGCGCGCCAGAAAGAACGTGAGGAGTACGCCCAGTCCCAGGTGAATTCCATCTGGCGCACCCTGCCCCTGCGCGAAGAACAGATCGCGGCTGCGGCGCCAACCCGCTTTCCCGCCGAGCCGGAAGAAAACCTGCTCTACTTCATCGAGAAATACGCGCCGCTGCTGGAACCATGGCAGCGCGAGCTGGTCCGAATCACGCGCAAGATCTCCCAATACTTCTATCCGCAACGCCAGACCCAGGTCATGAACGAGGGCTGGGCCACCTTCTGGCACTACACCATCCTGCAAGACCTCTATAAAGAGGGGATTGTCGGCGACGGCTTCATGCTGGAATTCCTGCAAAGCCACACCAACGTCGTCTACCAGCCGCCCGCGACCAGCCCCTACTATAGTGGCATCAACCCGTATGCACTCGGTTTCGCGATGATGACCGACATTCGGCGCATCTGCGAAGAACCGACCGACGAAGACCGCGCCTGGTTCCCGGACATCGCCGGCAGCGACTGGCGCAAGACCCTTGACTTCGCGATGCGCAACTTCAAGGACGAAAGCTTCATCGCCCAGTATTTGTCGCCCAAGCTGATCCGCGAATTCCATTTCTTCGCGGTGCTGGACGACGACCGCAGCGACAAGCTCACCATTTCCGCCATCCACGACGAGCAGGGCTACCGCGACGTGCGCCACAAGCTGGCCGATCAGTACAACATCGGCAGCCGCGAGCCGAACATCCAGGTCTGGCAGGTGAACACCCGCGACGACCGCGCCCTCACCTTGCGCCACACCCAGTTCAACCGCCGTCCGCTGAACCAGCAGGCCCAGGAGGTGCTGAAGCACGTGGCGCGCCTGTGGGGCTTCGACGTACGCCTGGAAACCGTGGACCCGGGCGGCCACGTGGTCAGCTTCCTGGAATGCCGGCGTGAAAAACGCGGCCGCTGAGCTCGGGCAACGCAGTCATCTCCAGCCAAGCGCCGTACGTCCCGCAGGATGTACGGCGTTTTTGCATCTCCTCGCTTCTTTTTGCATGCCCCAGCCCGGTGCATACGGCGCCCTACTACGTAGCCCGTGCCTTCTACCTGTGCAACCCGCGCTTTCCTTCCACCTCCGACCACCCGTCTTGCCACCCTTTTCCCGTCAAAGCACCAGTACACAGAAATTTTTTTTCTCTTCAGTGCGCAAACAGACTGTTCAAAACGGCGGAATCCATGTAGTTTTGCTATGCATGAGGCCTGAATATGGGCGCTTTGATTGCCAGAAGCACAACTGAAGCATATCAAGACGCGGTTTTTCCATTACCTCTAGCTATGCCCCATACAGGGGCAAAGCACGGTATTCGGGCTGCTCAACAGTACGCACGGGTTCGGCGAAACTGGCTATAGTTTGCAGAAAGACCAGCAACCCGTCATATGAAATTTGCTACAGGCCAATTTTGGCATGAAAAATTTGGCAAAACAGGGTTCCAGGCCTGACGATCCACACATGGAGGGGTGACAAGACACAAAATTACAATTTACCATTGCTTTCTGGGCCACGCACAGCCCCGCGCCGCAGTTGTATAGATGAGCCTGTTTCCCTGCAATTACAGGGGGTTAAGGCCTCTTTCGACGGTGTAAAAATGTCTCCTCAAAAAAGAATTCGTAGGTATAATTCTTTGATGTCCCGGATGCGGCCCTAGGTTTTTGTCGTGTTTAGTGGGTTTAGTGGCAACAAAAAAGAGTTGGTATTGGAGAAAGATGGCATGAATTTTACGCATGAGAAGAACCCGGGAAAGAATTTCACAGGTCTCGCCATTGTTATCCTGTTGCACGTTCTGGTAGCTTGGGCCGTCGTCAGTGGCCTGGGAACCCGTATCGTCACCAAGGTAACCGAGTCTGTTGAAACGAAACTGATCGAAGAGGTGAAGCCGCCGCCACCACCGGAAACGCCGCCACCGCCGCCGCCGCCGGAAATGAAGGCTCCGCCACCGCCGTTCATCCCGCCGGTCGAAGTCCAGGTGCAGACGCCGCCGCCACCGCAGAACGCGATCACGACGGCCACCAACACGCCGCCGCCGACCACCAGCCTGGCTCCTCCGGCACCGCCGGCGCCGCCAGCGCCGCCGGCACCGGCAGCACCGCGCGGTCCGAGCCGGACCGAGGCAGTGGCAGACTTCAACACTTGCGCACGCCCGGAATATCCGCGTTCGTCGCAGCGTAACGAAGAAACCGGTACCACGACCCTGCAATTCCTGATTGGGGCCGATGGTCGAGTGATGGAAGCCAAACTGCAGAAGTCGTCTGGCTTCCGCGATCTGGATAGGGCTGCGCAAACGGCCCTGAGCAAATGCCGATTCAAGCCGGCCATGGTCGATGGTCAGCCGCAACAGGCGTGGACAGCGGTGCAGTACGTCTGGACGCTGGAATAAAACCGAGACAGCACATCGTCTCAACTCTATGATTTTCGTTGTTACTAAGTTCAGCGAACTGTCTATTTTATATTTTTGGAGGAAGCATGTTTAAGAATACCCGTTTGTCCGCTATGCTGGCGGCTGTCCTGTTCTCGGTAACGGCGGCATCGGCCCTGGTCTCCGCACCAGCCTTCGCTGACGCTCCTGCCGCAGGCGCCACCGCTCCGGCGGCTGACGCGGCTGCAGCTCCAGCAGCTGACGCTGCTGCTGCACCGGCTGTCGACGCAGCTGCCGCTCCAGCGGGCGACGCCGCCGCTCCGGCTGCCGCTGCCGGCGAAACCGAAGAAGTCCACAACCCGTACGGCTTCAGCGCCATGTGGGAAGAAGGCGACTTCGTCAACAAGGGCACCATCATCATCCTGTCGCTGATGTCGATCGGCTCGTGGTACATCATCATCACCAAACTGATCGATCAGCAAAAGATCATGGGCCAGTCGAAGGAAGCTTCGGCCAAGTTCTGGAAAGCACCGTCGATCGCTGCTGGTTCGGCACAGCTGAAAGAAGGCTCGCCATTCCGCTTCATCGCTGAAACCGGCACCAAGGCAACCCAGCACCACGACGGCGCCCTGCTCGAGCAGATCGACCTGTCGACCTGGGTGACCATGCAGATCCAGCGCGCCGTGGACCGCGTCCAGTCGCGTCTGCAAGATGGCCTGTCGTTCCTGGCAACCGTCGGTTCGACCTCGCCGTTCATCGGTCTGTTCGGTACCGTCTGGGGCATCTACAACGCGCTGACCGCCATCGGTATGTCGGGTAACGCATCGATCGACAAAGTGGCAGGCCCGGTGGGTGAAGCGCTGATCATGACCGCCTTCGGTCTGTTCGTCGCGGTTCCTGCGGTTCTGGGTTACAACTGGCTGGTGCGTCGTAACAAGTCGGTCATGGAAGACGTCCGTTCGTTCTCGGCTGACGTGCACTCGGTCCTGATCTCGGGCGCCATGTCGACCTCGAACGCAGCTGCTGGCGCCAAGAAGGCTGGCTAATCATGTCGATGAGTGTCGGCTCCGATTCCGGAAGCGAAGATGAAGTGATGTCGGAGATCAACACGACGCCCCTGGTGGACATCATGTTGGTTCTTCTCATCATCTTCCTGATCACCAGCCCGGTCGTTCTGAACCTGCAGAAAGTCGCACTGCCTGCAGAGTCGAACCAGGTCACCAAGACCAAGCCGGAAGACGTCAACATCACCATCAACAAAGATGGCGAGATGTACTTTAACCAGACCCGCCTCGCGAACACGGACGAGCTGTTCAAGTTCCTCGCGGAGCAGTCGGTGAAACAACCGCAACCTGCTGTGAAAGTTCGTGGCGACCAGCAGTCGCGCTACGAAGCGATCGGCCGGGTGATTTACACGGCTCAGCGTGCTGGGATTGCGAAGGTCGGTTTCGTCATCGAACCGCCTGACAAGGGCTAACACCCTGTCCGCGATATCGGGGTTTCTTCGGAGACCTTGATATCGCGTCCAAGACCCCAACATTTGAAAAGGAAACACCATGAGCATGAACGTAGGTTCGGGCTCCGCCAAAGGAGCTGATCCGGAACCGATGATGGAAATGAACATGACGCCGCTGATCGACGTCCTGCTCGTTCTCATCATCATGATGATTATCACGATTCCGAAGCAAGACCACTCGGTCAATCTGAACATGCCGGTCGGCACCCCGCCACCGCCATCGGATGTGAAACCGGTCGTCGTGACGATCGACGTGGACTTCGACGGCACCATCCTCTGGGATGGCCAGGTTGTTCCGAGTCGTTCGGAGCTGGAAGCCAAGATGAATGCCGTGGCCGCATCGGCCAACCAGCCGGAGGTGCACCTGCGTCCGAACAAGCTGGTCGAGTACAAGGTGGTCGCCGGTGTCATGGCAACCGCCCAACGTCTCGGCGTCACCAAGATCGGCATGGTCGGTAACGAGCAGTTCCAGTAATCGATCCATGTATGACCAACACGGCAGGGTTTCCCTGCCGTGTCCATTTTGAAGAAGGATGTTTTCAGATGATTAAATTCCGTCTCGCACACCTTGGCCTCGCGATGGCCGCTCTCGGTTTCACCGCCGCCGTCCCGGTGGTCGGCCTGGCCCCTGTGCACGCCGCGGTCTCCCTGCGTCCGGAAGTCGGCAAGCCGCTGCAACAGGCGCAGAATCTGATCAAGCAAGGTAACGCCAAGGGCGCCCTGGCTGCCCTGCGCGACGCGGACAAAGCTGCGAAAACCGACGACGAACGCTTCCTGATCGAGCGCGTGCGCGCCTCGGCGGCGTCCTCGGCCGGTGACTGGAACACCGCTGCCGGCTCCTTCGAAAAGCTGCTCGATTCGGGCAAGCTGAGCGCAGGCGAACGTTCGCAATTCTCGGAAGGCCTGGTCGGCATCTACATGCGCGCCGGCGACCTGAACAAGGCAAACGCCACGATCATCAACCTGCTGAAGAAGGGCAATGATCCGAAGCTGCGCGCCTATCTGCTGCAGAACTACTACAAACAGGGCAATGTCGCCGCGCTCGAGCAGGAACTGCGCAACGCCGAGAAGAGCGGTCGCCTGAGCGAAGACGAGCTCGGCATGCTGGCGAACATCCAGCTCAAGAAGAACGACAAGGCCGGCTACGTCAACACCATCGAGAAGCTGGCCGCCAGCTATCCGAAGGCCCAGTACTGGAACGACCTGCTGAACCGCGTGCAAGGCAAACCGGGCTTCTCCGGCCGCCTGGGCGTGGACATCTGGCGCCTGAAACTGGCGAACAACCTGATGAAGAAGCCGAGCGAGTACATGGAAATGGCCCAGCTCGTGCTGCAGGCGAAGGCTCCGGCCGAAGCCCTGAAGATCATCGACAAGGGCTACAAGGCCGGCGCGCTGGGTACCGGCGCCGACGCCGAACGCCACAAGCGCCTGAAAGACCTGGCCGAGAAGAGCCTGGCCGACCAGAACAAGGGCGTCGCCGCCCTGGAAGCCGAGTACACGACCGCCAAGGACAACGACGCGCTGGTGGGTCTCGGTTACGCGCTGGTGCAATCGGGCCAGGCCGACAAGGGCCTGAAGATGATGGAAGCCGCGATCAAGGCCGGTGGCCTGCGCTACGCCGACGAAGCCAAGCTGCGCCTGGGCGAAGCCTATGCCGCAGCCGGCAAGAAGCAGCAAGCCATCAACACCCTCAAGAGCGTTGGCGGCAAGGACGGCTCGGCCGACCTGGCGCGCTACTGGATCATGGCGATCAACCGTCCGGTTGCCTGATATCCTCGCTTGAGCACGCAAACGCCGCCTCTCGAGGCGGCGTTTTTTATTGCCTCATCAGCCACCACTCCCCCTCCCTCCGGCCCCGGTGGGAGCGATGGCCAGGATAGGCGGTGTGGCCCACGTTGCTGTGCAACATTCCACATACCGTATAATCCTGTTTTCGCGCCGGAGCCTCCGGCAGCGCCAAGGAACCATTGATGAAGGTATTTCGCGGACTTCCCAACGACAGGGCGCGCGCACCCTGCGCCCTCACGATCGGCAACTTTGACGGTGTCCATCGCGGCCACCAGGCATTGTTGGCGCACGTACGCGGCGCCGCCGCCGAGCTGGGCATCGAAGCCGCCGTGATGACCTTCGAACCGCACCCGCGAGAATACTTTGCGCGCCGCACGGGCGACCTGTCGAAGGCCCCGGCCCGCATCGCCAATCTGCGCGACAAGCTGGGCGACCTCGAGCGCGCCGGCATCGACCGCGTCATCGTCGAGCACTTCAACGAACATTTCGCCGCGCAATCGCCGCAGGACTTCATCGAACGCGTGCTGGTCGAGGGCCTGCATGTCAAATGGCTGATGGTCGGCGACGATTTTCGATTCGGCGCCAGGCGCGCGGGCGACATCGCCATGCTGCAGGAAGCCGGTCGCCACTATGGTTTCCAGGCCGAGACCCTGTCCGCCGTAATGCACGGCGCGCGCCGTATCTCCTCGTCCGCCGTGCGCGAAGCGCTGCATGAGGCCGATTTCGGCGCCACCCAGCAGCTCCTCGGCCACCCCTATGTGATGTCGGGCCACGTCATCCACGGCCAGAAACTCGGCCGCACCCTGGGCTTCCCGACCCTGAACCTGCGCGTCGCGCACCGCCCCGCCCTGCACGGCATTTTCGTGGTGCAGGTGCACGGCCTGGCCGACCAGCCGCTGCGGGCGGTGGCCAGCCTCGGCGTGCGTCCCACCGTCGAGGACGCCGGCCGCACCCTGCTCGAGGTGCACGTCTTCGACTATGCGCAATCCGCCTATGGCAAGCTGGTGCGGGTCGAATTTCTCGCCAAGCTGCGCGACGAGGAAAAATACGTCGACCTCCCTACCCTCACCGCCGCGATCGACAAGGACGCCGCCCAGGCGCGCGCCTTCTTCGCCGGGCGCAGCGGCGCCCTCACCGCGACCGACCGAATTTGACGCGCGCCGCACCGCGCATCGACACGCGGGCGGCGCCAGTGATCCCGAATGCAGCATCGACGCCACGGCCTCGCCGCAGCAAGCAACGAATCCCTTAGAGAAAAAACTTATGTCCGATACGAACCAGAAAAGCGCCGAGCAGAGCAAGCCCCCGAAGGGTGCGAAGAAGCCTGAGAGCAAATACCCGGTCAACATGACCGACACCGCCTTCCCGATGCGCGGCGACCTCGCCAAGCGCGAGCCGGGCTGGGTCAAGCAATGGCAAGACAAGAAGATCTACCACCGCATCCGCAAGGCATCGGCCGGCCGTCCGAAGTTCATCCTGCACGACGGCCCACCGTACGCGAACGGCGACATCCACCTCGGCCACGCCGTGAACAAGATCCTCAAGGACATGGTCGTGAAATCGCGCACCATGGCCGGCTTCGACGCGCCCTATGTGCCGGGCTGGGATTGCCACGGCATGCCGATCGAGATCCAGATCGAAAAACTGTACGGCAAGAACCTGCCGACCGCCGAGGTGCTGCAGAAAGCCCGCGCCTACGCGCTCGAGCAGATCGACCGCCAGCGCGCCGGCTTCATCCGCCTGGGCGTGCTCGGCGAATGGGAAAACCCCTATATGACCATGGCCTACGGTAACGAGGCCGACGAGCTGCGCGCGCTCGGCAAACTCCTGGAAAAGGGCTACGTTTATCGCGGCCTGAAACCCGTGAACTGGTGCTTCGACTGCGGCTCGGCGCTGGCCGAGGCCGAAGTCGAATACCAGGACAAGCGCGACCCGGCGATCGACGTCGGCTTCCCGTTTGCCGAACCCGAAAAACTGGCGCAAGCCTTCGGCCTGCAGCAGCTTCCGACCGCCAACGGCTTTATCGTGATCTGGACCACGACCCCGTGGACCATCCCGTCGAACCAGGCGCTGAACGCGAATCCGGAAGTCACCTACGCGCTGGTGCAGACCGAGCGTGACGGCCAGCCCCTGCTCCTGATCATGGCGCAAGACCTGGTCGAAGCCACCCTGCAGCGCTACAAGCTGGAAGGTAGCGTCATCGCCACCACCCTCGGTGCGCAACTGGACGGCATCCGCTTCAAGCACCCGCTGCACGCGCAAGACGCCTTCTACGACCGCACTTCGCCGGTCTACCTGGCCGACTACGTCACCGTCGACAGCGGCACCGGCGTGGTCCACTCGGCGCCGGCCTACGGCCAGGAAGACTTCCAGTCCTGCAAGGCGCACGGCATGAAGGACGACGAGATCCTGACCCCGGTGATGGGCGACGGCCGCTTCGCGTCCTCGCTGCCGCTGTTCGGCGGCATGACCATCTGGGAAGCGAGCAAACCGATCTGCGACGCCTTGCGCGGCGCGGGCGCCCTGTTCGAACTCAAGATGTTCGACCACAGCTACATGCACTGCTGGCGCCACAAGACCCCGATCGTCTACCGCGCCACCAACCAGTGGTTCGCCGGCATGGACCTCACGCCGAAGGACGGCGGCCCGACCCTGCGCGAAACCGCGCTGGCAGGCATCGAGCAGACCCAGTTCTTCCCGGACTGGGGCCAGGCGCGCCTGCACGGCATGATCGAGAACCGTCCGGACTGGACCCTGTCGCGCCAGCGCCAGTGGGGCGTGCCGATGGCTTTCTTCATCCACAAGGAAACCGGCGCGCTGCACCCGCGCACCCCGGAACTGCTGGAGCAGGTCGCCAAACTCATCGAAGAAAAAGGCATCGAAGCCTGGCAGCAGCTGGACGCTGCCGACCTCTTGGGCGCGGACGCCGCGACCTACGAGAAGAACAAGGACACGCTGGACGTGTGGTTCGATTCCGGCGCCACCCACCAGACCGTGCTGCGCGGCTCGCACAAGGAGCAATCCGCCTTCCCGGCCGACCTCTATCTGGAAGGCTCGGACCAGCACCGCGGCTGGTTCCACTCGTCGCTCCTGACCTCCTCGATGCTCAACGGCCGCCCGCCGTATAAAGCGCTGCTGACCCACGGCTTCACGGTCGACGAAAACGGCAAGAAGATGTCGAAGTCGCTCGGTAACACGATGGCGCCGCAAAAGATCTCCGATACCCTCGGCGCCGACATCCTGCGCCTGTGGGTGGCCTCGACCGACTACACGGGCGAATTGTCGATCGGCGAAGAGATCCTCAAGCGCGTGACCGAATCCTACCGCCGGATCCGCAACACCCTGCGCTTCCTGCTGGCGAACACCTCGGACTTCGACCACGCCAAGCACGCCGTGCCGGTCGCCGAGATGCTTGAGATCGACCGCTACGCGATCGCCGCGATGGACCAGCTGCAGAAGGACATCGCCGGCCACTTCGAGCGCTACGAGTTCCACCCGGTGGTCTCTCGCCTGCAGAACTACTGCTCGGAAGACCTGGGCGGCTTCTACCTCGACATCCTGAAGGACCGCCTGTACACCACCGGCGTCGATTCGCAAGCGCGCCGCTCGGCCCAGACCGCGCTGTGGCACATCGCGCATGGCCTGCTGCGCGTGATGGCGCCGATCCTCTCGTTCACCGCCGAGGAAGCCTGGGCGGTGTTCGCGGGCGAAGAGGCGTTCAATGGCTCCGACGAGACCATCTTCACGCAAACGCTGTGGACCTTCCCGGAAGTAGCGGATGCTGAAGCGCTGCTGGCCAAGTATGCGGCCCTGCGCGAAGTCCGCGCCGACGTCACCAAGCAGCTGGAAGAAGTGCGTGCTTCCGGCGCCATCGGCTCCTCGCTGCAGGCGGAGCTGGCGATCAAGGCGGCCGGCGACAAGTTCGACCTGCTGGCAAGCCTCGACGACGATTTGAAGTTCGTCTTCATCACCTCGCAGGCCAAGGTCGAGCAGGTCGGCGAGGCCGCGAACGAGGCGGTGAGCGTGACCCCGTCCGAAGCGGAGAAGTGCGAGCGCTGCTGGCACTACCGCCGCGACGTCGGCCACGACCACGCGCACCCCGGCCTGTGCGGCCGCTGCACCAGCAACCTGTTCGGCAGCGGGGAAGCCCGCCGCTTCGCTTAACCCACGGGTTCACCGCCATGCCGGATGCGGCATGGCGGCCACTTCCTCCTGAGGCATCATGGCCACCAACACCAAAAAAGCATCGGGCGCCAAGCCCGTCTACAAAAGCTCTTCCGCCAGCCTGCTGCCGTGGTTCGGCATCGCCCTGGTGCTGATCCTGCTCGACCAGATCACCAAGATCACCGTCGAGCGCAGCTTCGCCTACGCCGAGACGGTGCCGGTGACCGGCTTCTTCAACCTGATCAAGGTCTACAACCCGGGCGCGGCGTTCAGCTTCCTGGGCGACGCCGGCGGCTGGCAGCGCTACCTGTTCACCGGCATCGCGATCGCGGCGGTCGGCTTCATTCTCTACCTGATGAAGAAGCACGCCAACCAGCGCCTGTTCTGCTTCGCGCTGGCCCTGATCATGGGCGGCGCCATCGGCAACGTGATCGACCGCCTGGCCTACGGCCACGTGATCGACTTCCTCGATTTCTACTGGGCCGGCGTCGGCCACTTCCCGGCCTTTAATATCGCCGACATCGGCATCTCGGTCGGCGCCTTCCTGTTCATCGTCGACGAGCTGCGGCGCGTGAACAAGTCGTAAGCAAGGAGCGAAGAGCATGGACCTCAGCGGCAAGAAGATCGTCCTCGGCCTGACCGGGGGCGTGGCCTGCTACAAGGCGGCGGAACTGTGCCGCGCGCTGGTGAAAAAGGGCGCGCAGGTGCAGGTCGTGATGAGCGAAGCGGCCACCCACTTCATCGGCACGGTCACCATGCAGGCGCTATCCGGACAGCCAGTCTATACCGACCAGTGGGACGCACGCATGGCCAATAACATGGCGCATATCGACCTCACGCGCGAGGCCGACGCCATCCTGATCGCGCCCTGCTCAGCCGACTTCATGCGCAAGCTCGCCCACGGCGCCGCCGACGATCTGCTGTCGACGCTGTGCGTGGCGCGTCCGCGCCGGGTGCCGCTGCACGTGGCGCCGGCGATGAACGTCGAGATGTGGGACAACCCGGCGACCCAGCGCAACGTCAAGCAGCTGCAGGAAGACGGCGTCAAGCTGTTCGGCCCCGCGGCCGGCTCGCAGGCTTGCGGCGAGACCGGCCTGGGACGCATGCTGGAAGCGGACCAACTGGTCGAGGAACTGGTGGCCTCGTTCCAGCACAAGGTGCTGGCGGGCCGGCGCGTGCTGATCACGGCCGGGCCGACGTTCGAGCCGATCGATCCGGTGCGCGGCATCACCAATCTGTCGTCGGGCAAGATGGGCTACGCGGTGGCGCGCGCCGCGCGCGAAGCGGGCGCCGAGGTGACGCTGGTGAGCGGCCCCACCGCCCTGCCGACCCCGCACGGCGTGCGCCGCATCGACGTGCTCACCGCCCAGCAGATGCACGACGTGGTCATGGCCGGCATCGAGGGCCAGCACGTCTTCATCGGCGTGGCGGCGGTGGCCGACTGGCGCGTGGCGAATGCCAGCGACCAGAAGATCAAGAAGGCGGAGGGCGGGGGCGCCCCGCAGCTGGAATTCGTGCAGAACGCCGACATCCTGGCCACCGTCGCGGCCACCACCACCTTGTCCGGCTGGCCCTACTGCGTGGGTTTCGCCGCCGAATCCGACAACCTGATGTCCTACGGCGCCGCCAAGCGCGAGAAAAAGGGCATCCCCCTGTTGGTCGGCAATATCGGCCCGCAGACCTTCGGGCAGGATGACAACACCATCATCCTGTTCGACGACACCGGCCACACGGTCCTCGAACGCGCCGACAAGCTGACCCTGGCCCGCCAGCTGATCTCCGAAATCGCGAAGCGCCTGGAGCGGCGCTCGCTGCTGACCTAAGAAAAACCATGAAACAGATCGACCTGAAAATTCTCGACCCGCGCATGCAGGCGCTGCTGCCGGCCTACGGCACCCCCGGCAGCGCCGGCCTCGACCTGCGCGCCTGCATCGACGCGCCCCTCACCATCGAGCCCGGCCAGACCGTGCTGGTGCCGACCGGCCTGGCGATCCACATCGGCGATCCGGGCTATGCGGCCATGATCCTGCCGCGCAGTGGGCTCGGCCATAAGAACGGCATCGTTCTCGGCAATCTGGTAGGCTTGATCGACTCCGACTACCAGGGCCAGCTCATGGTCTCGACCTGGAACCGCAGCCACACGACCTTCACGCTGCAGCCGATGGACCGGCTCGCCCAGCTCGTGATCGTGCCGGTCCTGCAGGTGGGCTTCAATGTGGTGGAGGAGTTCGCATCGAGCGATCGGGGCGCCGGAGGGTTCGGCAGCACCGGCAAACAATAACAAGAGATAGGGAGGATCATGATCCGTCTTCATGCCTGGCGCCTTGCGCTGTCGATTTCCACCGCAGCGCTGCTGTCGGCCTGCGCCACCCAGGGCATCACCCCGGCCAGCCAGCCACTTCCACCAGGGCAGGTAGCCCCTGAAACGCCGCAAGTGACGCCGGAGATGACCGCGGCAGCCGAGACCCTCACCCGCATGGCGGCGCTGCAGGACCGCCTGTACAAGGTCTCCGCGCCCCTCCTGATCGACAACGCGGAACTGTGCACCCGCCACGCGCGCAACCTGCTCGGCTTCACCGCCAAGAACCGCTATACCTACCCTGGCACGTTCAACGATGCCGCGCACGCCGTGCTCGGCATGGGCGAGCGCCTGCAGGTGACCAACGTATTGAACGGCAGCGGCGCCGCCAAGGCCGGCCTGCGTCAGGGCGACGAACTGGTCGCCGCCGCCGGCACCCCGCTGCCTACCGGTCCCGATGCGCTGACCAAGGTCGGCGCCGTGTTCGGCCCGATCGTGACCAAGCAGGCTTCCCTGCCGCTGACCATCGCGCGCAACGGCCGCGAACGTGACCTCACGGTCCCGGTCACCCGCGCCTGCGCCTTCGCGATCGAACTGGGCAACGCCGACAACGTCAACGCCTACGCCGACGGCAGCCGCATCATGGTCACGCGCGGCATGATGGGGTTTGTACAGAACGACGACGAGCTGGCCTACGTGGTGGCGCATACCATGGCGCACAATATGCTCGGCCACGCCGCCAGCCAGCGCAACGCCGCCACCATCGGCAGCATCGTCGACAACCTGACCCGCATCGCGCCCGACACCTCGATGCTGATCGGCAGCGGCGGCATCAAGGCCATGCCGGCCAACCTCGACATCACCGCCGACCGCCTCGCCATCTACCTGCTGGCGCGCGCCGACTACCGCATCGACGGCGCCAGCGCGTTCTGGAAGCGCTACGCGGCGACCTATCCGGCGACGGTGCTCAATAGCCATTCGGCGAACCATCCGGCGCTGGCGCAGCGCACGGCGACGATCGACAAGGCAGTGGTGGAAGTCAAGGCCAAGAAGTCGTCCAACAAGCCGTTGACGCCATAACGTCCGGTCCGACGCGGCGGCCGGGTTTTTTGTATCATTGCGTCCATGGATAGCATCGACCTCGACGTACTCAAGACCTGTAACGCCTGGCTGGCGGAAGGCCGCCGCTGCCAGCTGGTGACGGTCATCAAGACCTGGGGCTCCAGCCCGCGCCCGATCGGCGCCACGCTCGGCGTCTGCGAAGACGGCGCCGTGGTCGGCTCGGTCTCGGGCGGCTGCATCGAGGACGACCTGATCGCGCGCGTGCGCGACAATGGCATTGCCTTGGCGCGGCCCGAGATCGTCAGTTACGGCATCAGCGCCGACGAGGCGCACCGCTTCGGCCTGCCCTGCGGCGGCACCATCGAACTCGCCATCGAACCACTCACCCAGGACAGCCGCATCGGCGAACTGCTGGCGCGCCTGGCCGCCGGCGAACTGGTCGAGCGCCGCGTGTTGCTTGCCACCGGCGAGGTCACCCTTGGCGCCGCTGCCGCGGGCACGGTCGTCAACGTCGACGATGGCGTGCTCACCACCCTGCACGGTCCGCGCTGGCGCCTGTTCATCATCGGCGCCGGCCCGCTGTCGCGCTTCCTGGCGCAGATCGCCAGCGGCATGGAGTACCGCGTGGTCGTGTGCGACCCGCGCGAGGAATACCGCAGCGGCTGGAATCTTCCCGGCGTGGAGCTGGTGCATGCGATGCCGGACGACCTCGTGATCGAGTCGCGGCTGGATGCGCGCAGCGCCGTGGTGGCGCTGACCCACGACCCCAAGCTGGACGACCTGGCGCTGATGGAAGCGCTGAAGTCCGACGCCTTCTACGTTGGCGCGATCGGCTCGCGCCTGAACAACGAGAAGCGCCGCGAGCGCCTGAAGCTGTTCGATCTCGACGACGCCCAGCTCGCGCGCCTGCACGGCCCGATCGGCATCTACATCGGCAGCAAGACGCCGAGCGAGATCGCGATCTCGATCATGGCCGAGATGACGGCGGTGAAGAACGGCGTGCCGCAGCACCTGCTGGTGCCGCATGCCGCGGCGCCGCAGCCGGCCCTGAGCGCCGTCTGCTCCGTCCTCGCGGCCTGAGCAATTCAAGAGCAAGATTCGGATAGCGTGGTGCAAGCCGCGCTATCATGATCGTCTTTTCCGCTTCCCCCACCCCGATGAACACCGTGAACATGCTGCGCCTGGTGGCGCTGGCCGCCATCTGGGGCGGCTCCTTCCTCTTCATGCGCATCGCCGCGCCGGTGCTGGGGCCGGCGGTGCTGATCGAATACCGGGTGCTGTTCGCGGCCCTGTTCCTGCTTGTCGTCGCCTGGGTCATGGAGCGCCGCGGGAAGGGCGTGCCGCTGGATCTGCGCGCCAACTGGAAGCATTACCTGATGCTGGGCTTCTTTAACTCGGCCCTGCCCTTTTTACTCTTCGCCTTTGCCGCGCGCACCCTGTCGGCATCGGTGCTGTCGGTGCTGAATGCGACCGCACCGATGTTCGGCGCGCTGGTCGGCGCCGTGTGGGCGCGTCAAAAGGTCTCCGGGCGCGCAGCGCTGGGCCTGGTGCTGGGCACCGTCGGCGTGAGCCTGCTGGTCGGCTTCGACCACGTCTCCGAACGCCCCGGTGCGGCCGTCGCCATCGCGGCCGCGCTGATCGCCGCCTTCAGCTACAGCGTCGCCAGCCAGTACGCGAAGTCGGCGCGCGCGGTCGCGCCCTTCGCCAACGCGCACGGCTCGATGTGGGCGGCGACCATCTGCGTGATCCCGGCCCTCGCCTTCTTCCCGGCGCCGGGCGAACCGACGCTGGGCATCTGGGCCGCGGTGCTGGCGCTGGGCGTGGTCTGCAGCGGTATCGCCTACATCCTCTACTTCAAGCTGATCGAGGAAGTCGGCACCACCTCCGCACTGACGGTCACCTTCCTGAATCCGATGTTCGGCATCCTGTGGGGCGCGATCTTCCTGCACGAGGTGATCGGCTGGCATACGCTGCTGGGGTCCGGCATCGTGCTGGTCGGGACCGCGCTGGTAACGGGCTTCGTGCCCTCCTTCCTGCGTTCCCCGGCGCCGGCGCAGGGCAAGTGATGCGCACCGAACTATGTCTCGCGCTTCCCGCGGGCTACCGCAGCGGGGACGTGCTGGCCTTCCACAGCCGCGATACGGAAGGGCTGGCGGAACAAGTCGGCGCTGCCGGCTTGCGCAAGGGCGTGCTGCTGGGCGGCGTGCCCGTGGTGCTGGAGGTGGACTTCGATACTGATGCGGCGCGCTGCACGGTCGATGCCGACGGCATGCTCACCGAGATGCTGCTCGAAGCGGCGCGCGACGCCCTGCTGAACATCCTCGGCCTTCGCATCGACCCGGCGGCGTTTGCCGGCTTCGTGCGCGACGATCCCGTGCTCGGCCCGATCGTGGCGCGCCAGCCCGGCCTGCGCATCGTGCAGTCGGCGACGATCTTCGAAGCGCTGACCTGGGCCATCATTGGCCAGCAGATCAACCTGCCCTTCGCGATCGCGCTGCGCCGCACCCTGATCGGGCTCGCGGGACGTCCGCACACGAGCGGCTTGTGGTGCTACCCGGAGGCGCCGGACGTGGCGCGCCTCGCCTTAGATGAGCTCACCTCGCGCAAGTTCTCGCGGGCGAAAGCAGAAACCCTGCTGCGCTTCGCGCAACTGGTCGTCGACGGCAAGGTCGTGCTCGACCGCGCGCGTCCGCCTGCTGAGGTTGTGGAGGAACTGCTGGCCATCAAGGGCATCGGCCCCTGGACCGTGAATTACGCGCTGCTACGCGGCTATGGCTACCCTGATTGTTCGCTGCAGGGTGACGTGGCGGTGCGCACCGCCTTGCACCGGCTGATGGGGGGCGCGGAGCGCCCCGGCATCGCGGCCACCGAACAACTGCTGCAGCGCTACGCGCCGCACCGCACGATGGCGGCGGCCTACCTGTGGGCCAGCCTGAGCGAGCCTTCGTCCTAGTTGCCCGCCGCCAGGCCCTGCTGCAGCAGTTCGGCCACCAGCTGGTTCAGCTCGATGTCGCGCTCCTTGCTGCGCTGGTGCAGTTGCTGCACCAGGTCACCGTTGAGCTTGACCGCGAAGGGCACCAGCCCCAGTGCACGTTCGCGTTCGCGCTGTTCGCGCCGATCCAGCGGCGCTGCCTTGGCAACGCCGAAGGCGGCATCCTTGGCGCCCATCTGGTTCATCAGTTTCTTGGCATCGCTTTTTGCCAGGTCGGTTTTCTTCATTGCTTGTCCTCGGTGTGTGAAGCCCGGATTCTAACCGCGCCAGCCGAGGCACGTCCGACAATTCCACTCTGCGCTTCAGTTCCAGCGCGGCAGATCGTCGAACTGCTGCGCACTTTCCCCTGAAAACCGTATTAGCTCAGGCAATGGCGCCATCGCCAGGTTGTCGCGCCCATAGTGGCCACCGAGCGCGCTCGGAATCCTGAGGCAATATTTGCGATCGTCGGTCAGCGGTCCCAGGGTCAGCTCCGCCAGCTTGACGACTTCCGGCATATACCAGTCGTTGAGGAAATCCTGGTTGTAGGCGAGCGCGTCGTATGCCGCCCGGCTGTCCGCCACTGGCTCGCAACTCAGGTCTTGCGGCCGCAGGCGCCAGAAGCGCCCTTCCTCGTCGCGAATGATGAGGTTGCCGAACGCATTCGCCCCGAGGACCTCGACCGCATTCAGCCCCGACCAGCCCCAGGCCTCGTTGATGTCGTCTACGTTGATCATGGTTGTCCTTCTGCATTGCCGACGTATGTTGGACCAGGCTGGACGAGCAAGATTGCAGGCAGACGCATCGGGTTTGCGTTGTGTCGAGCGCGTTGCCGCAGAGCGAAAAAAGCGAGCGCAAACGAAAAAGCCGCTGACTCATGCGAATCAACGGCTTCGAATTTGGTTGCGGGGACAGGATTTGAACCTGTGACCTTCGGGTTATGAGCCCGACGAGCTGCCAGACTGCTCCACCCCGCGTCTGTGAAATGAATTATACGCGGAACCAAGCCATTAAGCAAATCAATGCTCCCGCGATGTGCAATTGGAGTACGGTATGGCTTCGCTGCCCTGCCGAGTTGCCACCGCGCCGACGGCATGGCGCGCCCGATTCAGTGTAAAGTAAGCACAATCTCAACCTGCCGCTGACCTATGAAATTCTGTTCCGAGTGCGCCCATCCCGTCGCCCTGGCGATTCCCGAAGGCGACAACCGGCCGCGCTACGTCTGCCCGCACTGCCACACCATCCATTACCAGAACCCGAAGCTGGTGGTCGGCTCGATTCCCGTCTGGGAACAGGATGGCAAGCTGCAGATCCTGCTGTGCAAGCGCGCGATCGAACCGCGCTATGGCTACTGGACCTTGCCGGCCGGCTTCATGGAAAACGAAGAGACCACCGAACAGGCAGCCGTGCGCGAGACCGAAGAGGAAGCCGGCGCCAACGTCGAGCTCGGCCCGCTGTTCACCTTGCTGAACGTCGCCCACGTACATCAGGTTCACCTGTTCTACCTCGCGCGCCTGCGCGACCTGAACTTCGCCCCGGGCGAGGAAAGCCTGGAAGTCGCGCTCTACACCCAGGACGAGATCCCGTGGGACGACCTGGCCTTCCCCACCGTGCGCAACACGCTGGAACTCTTCTTCGAAGACCGCGTCAAAGTGCGCGAAGGCGGCAGCTATGGATTCCACAGCCGCGACATCGTGCGCCCGATGCTGGCGCCGCGCGAACCCGACTGATCCAACGAGGGCCGCATGATCCCCTGGCTCGAGCCGACCTCTCCCTTCCCCGACGTGTCCGAAGCGCTGACGATGGATGCGCCGGGCCTGCTGGCGGCCGGCGCCGACCTGTCGCCGCAGCGCCTGCTGCTGGCTTACCAGAACGGTATCTTCCCCTGGTTTTCCGAAGGCCAGCCGATCCTGTGGTGGAGCACCGACCCGCGCATGGTCCTGCATACCGAAGGGTTCAAGGTCAGCGACAGCCTGAAGAAAACCCTGCGCCGTGTCGAGCGCAGCCGGATCGACGGCGGCCCCTGGGACGTGCGTTTCGACAGCGCTTTTGAGGACGTGATGCGCGCCTGCGCCGCCCCGCGCAAGGACGGCCCCGGCACCTGGATCTCGGAAGACATCATCGACGGCTACACCGGCCTGCACGCGATGGGCTATGCCCACTCGTCCGAAGTCTGGCTCAATGGCGAACTGGTGGGCGGCGCCTATGGCGTCTGCATCGGCCGCATGTTCTACGGCGAATCGATGTTCGCACGCGCCACCGATGCGTCCAAGGTCGCGCTGGCCTACCTCGTGTCCTTCCTGCGCGGCCACGGCGTGAAACTGATCGACTGCCAGCAGGAGACCGGCCACCTGGCCTCGCTGGGCGCCGCCCCGATCGCGCGCAGCGTCTTCCTGGCCCACTTGAGGGAGGCGATCCGCGAGCCCGCCATCACCCGCTGGGAAGTCGCGCCACCGTTGAACCGCTAACGGTGCGCAGGGTGGTTTTCGATAGAATAGGTCCATCACGCCGTCTCGAGAGCTTTTTGCATGACGCACCTTAACGACCTGCCCTTCGCCACGCTGCAGTTCTACACCACCGCGCCCTACCCGTGCAGCTACCTCGACGCGCGCCAGGCCCGCTCGCAGGTGGCGACGCCCTCGCACCTCATCAACGCAGACGTGTATTCCGAACTGGTGCGCAACGGCTTCCGCCGCAGCGGCATCTTCACCTATCGCCCCTACTGCGACGGTTGCCAGGCCTGCATTCCGGTGCGCGTGAAGTGCGAGGACTTCACGCCCAACCGCACCCAGCGCCGCGCATGGAAGCGCCATGGCGACCTGGTCGCGATGGTCGCCAATCTCGCCTTCTCGGACGAGCACTACGCCCTCTACCTGCGCTACCAGACCACGCGCCACGTCGGCGGCGGCATGGACCAGGACAGCCGCGACCAGTACGCCCAGTTCCTGCTGCAGAGCCGCGTGAACACCCGCCTGGTCGAGTTCCGCGAGCCCGACGGCACCCTGCGCATGGTCTCGATCATCGACGTGCTGTCGGATGGCCTCTCGTCCGTGTACACCTTCTTCGACCCGGACGTCGAGGGCGCTTCCTTCGGCACCTACAACGTGATGTGGCAGGTGAACCAGGCGCGCGAGCTGGGCCTGCAGTACGTCTACCTAGGCTACTGGATCGAGCAGAGTCCGAAGATGGCGTACAAGATCAACTTCCGGCCGCTGGAAGCGCGCATCGGGGGACGCTGGGGCGTGCTGGAGCGCTGAAGTAAAATGGTGGGAGTCCCCATTACGAGTCCCCCATGTCCGACAAGCTCCTGTATTCACTGGCCCGCCCGCTCCTGTTCTCGCTCGACGCCGAGAAAGCCCACAACCTCGCCCTGCCGATGCTGCGCCGCGCCGCCGCGCTCGGCCTGACCAAGCTGTCGCCGAAGCCGGCGCCGGATCCGCGCACCGTGATGGGCATCAGCTTCCCGAACCCGGTCGGCCTGGCCGCGGGCCTGGATAAGGATGGCGCCTACATCGACGGCCTGGCCTCGCTCGGCTTCGGCTCGATCGAGATCGGCACCGTGACCCCGCGCCCGCAAGGCGGCAACCCTAAGCCGCGCATCTTCCGCCTGCCGCAGGCACAGGGCATCATCAACCGCATGGGCTTCAATAACGGCGGCGTCGACGCCTTTGTCGCCAACGTGCAGGCGTCCCGCTTCTACCAAACCAGAGAGGGTGTACTGGGCCTGAACATCGGCAAGAACGCCGACACCCCGATCGAGCGCGCGGCCGACGATTACCTGCATTGCCTGCGCAAGGTGTATCCCTACGCGAGCTACGTCACCGTCAACATCTCGTCGCCGAACACCAAGAACCTGCGTCAGCTGCAAGGGGAATCCGAGCTCGACTCCCTGCTCTCGCAACTGAAGGAAGAACAGCTGCGCCTGGCCGACCAGCACAAGCGCTACGTGCCGGTGGCGCTGAAGATCGCCCCGGACATCGACGGCGACCAGGTGCGCAACATCGCGGGCGCCCTGCTGCGTCACAAGATCGACGGCGTCATCGCCACCAACACAACGCTCAGCCGCACTGCGGTGCAGGGCATGCAGTACGGCGAGGAAGCCGGCGGCCTATCGGGTGCGCCAGTGTTCGCGCTGTCGAACACAGTGATCCGTCTGCTAAAGGCCGAACTGGGCGACGCGCTGCCGATCATCGGCGTAGGCGGCATCATGCGCGGCGAGGACGCACGCGCCAAGATCGCCGCCGGCGCCCAGCTGGTGCAGCTCTACACCGGCTTCATCTACGCCGGCCCGGCCCTGGTGCGCGAAGCCGCCGCCGCGCTGCGCCGCTAAAGGAAAGCATATGGAACGCAGGCAGCTTGGCATGACGGACCTAGTGGTGTCGAAGGTCGCACTCGGCACCATGACCTTCGGCGAGCAGAATACGGAAGCCGAGGCCCACAGCCAGCTCGATTACGCTCTCGAGCGCGGCATCAACTTCATCGACACCGCCGAGATGTACCCGGTGATGGCGCGCGCCGATACGCAAGGCTCGACCGAGCGCTTCATCGGCAGCTGGCTCAAGAAAAGCGGCCGGCGCAGCGATGTGGTCCTGGCGACCAAGATCGCCGGCCCCAACGTCAACATGCCGTGGATCCGCGGCGCCAACCACTGCCTGGATGCGACCAATATCCGCGCCGCCGTCGAGGACAGCCTGCGCCGCCTGCATACCGACTACATCGACCTGTACCAGATCCACTGGCCGAGCCGGAACCTGCCGATCTTCGGCGCCAACAGCTTCAACCCGCAATCCGAGCGTCCCGCCGTGCCGATCGAGGAAACGCTGGGGGCGCTGAACGAGATGGTGCAGGCGGGGACGATCCGCCACATTGGTGTGTCGAACGAGAGTGCCTGGGGCGTGTGCGAGTACATCAAGCAGGCGGAGATGCAGGGGCTGCCGCGGATCGCCTCCGTGCAGAATTTGTACAACCTGACCGCGCGGGCGTTCGAGACCAGCTTGATGGATGAGGCCTGCTATCGCGAAGGCGTCAGCCTGCTGGCGTATAGCCCGCTGGCGTTCGGGCAGCTGACGGCGAAGTACCTGGACGATCCGCAGGCGCGCGGGCGCTTGACGGTGTTTCCGCAGAACTGGAGTCCGCGCTATGTCAGGCCTTCCGTACTCGCAGCCACGGCGGAGTATGCGGCGCTGGCACGTGCCAACGGAATGACGCCGGCGCAGATGGCGCTGGCGTGGTGTTATTCGCGGTGGTTCGTGGGGTCGACGATTATCGGAGCGACCAATCTGGCGCAGCTGAAGGAGAACATTGATGCGGCGGACATTGTGTTGTCAGCCGACGTTGTTGCCGGCATTGATGCGATTCATGCCAAGTACACGAATCCGGGCCAGTGAACTGGTGGGCGGGTAGTCCCGCCCACCCTGCACAACCGTCACTCCGATGCTTGCAAGGCCTTCTCGATATCCGACCGCGTGTACCCCTGCGCAAACCGCTCGATGAAGTGATAAGCATACGCGCGCAGATAGGACCCCTTGCGCACCGCCAGCCGCGTGACGTTCGGCGCAAACAGGTGCGAGGCCTCGATTGCCCGCATCCCCTTGTCACGGCCATGATCGAAGGCCATCGACGCGACGATCCCCACCCCCATCCCCAGCGCCACGTACTGCTTGATGACGTCTGAATCCATCGCTGTGAGCACGATGTCCGGCGCCAGCCCCGCTTCGCGGAAGGCCGCATCGATGTGGCTGCGGCCGGTGAAGCCGACGTCGTAGGTAATCAGGGGATATTCCGCCAGGTCTTCCAGCCGCAGCGGCGTGCCGCTCGAGAAAATCGGGTGGCCTTCCGGCGCCACCACCAGGTGGCTCCAGCGGTAGCAGGGGAAGGACACCAGGTCGGGGAAGGCCGACAGGCCTTCGGTGGCGATGCCGATATCGGCCTTGCCCGACAGGACCCACTCCGCGATGTGCTCCGGCGCGCTCTGCTGCAGGGCGATGCGCACGTCGGGATAGGCATTGCGGAAGGACTGCACCACCTGCGGCAGCGCGTAACGCGCCTGGGTGTGGGTGACGGCCACCGTCAGGGTGCCGCTGTCCTGGGCGGCGAATTCGGCGCTGGCCTGCTGCAGGTTCTCGGCCTCCACCAAGAGGCGCTCGACGATCTTGAGGATGCCCTTGCCCGGCGGCGTCAGTCCGGTCAGGCGCTTGCCGTTGCGCTCGAAAATCACGACCCCGAGTTCGTCCTCGAGCTCGCGGATCTGGCGCGACACGCCGGGCTGCGAGGTGAACAGCGCATTGGCCACCTCGGTCAGGTTGAAGTCGCGCCGGGCGGCTTCGCGCACGGAGCGCAGCTGCTGGAAATTCATATGCCGTCTCCCGCATCCACGAACACTTCGATCCGGCGCGGCTTGACCACCAAGGTGTCGCCCTCACGGAAGCCGTGGCGCGCGAACAGTTCGTTCGGCATCACCGCCTCGATCAGTTGCTGGTTGTCGGCGCGTTCCAGGTCGAGCTGGGCCAGCGGGCCGATCGCATGGGCGCGGCGCAGCTTGGCGATGACGCCTTCCGCACCCGGCGTATAGCGTTCGACGTCGAGGTCGTGCGGGCGTACGTAGCCGATGCCCTGGCCGTCCTGCACGCCGGCAGCCTGCAAGCGCACCTCGCCGCTGGCCAGCACGCCTTCCTTGACCCTGCCGTGGAACAGGTTGACGTTGCCGAGGAAGCCGTAGACGAAGGGCGAGGCCGGCTGGTTATACACGTCGCTCGGGGAACCCAACTGCTCGATGCGGCCCCTGTTCATCAAGACCACCTGGTCGGCCACTTCCAGCGCTTCTTCCTGGTCGTGGGTGACAAAAATCGAGGTCACGTGCAGCTCGTCGTGCAGGCGACGGAGCCAGCGCCGCAGTTCCTTGCGCACCTTCGCATCCAGGGCGCCGAACGGTTCGTCGAGCAGCAGCACGCGCGGCTCCACGGCGAGGGCGCGCGCCAGGGCGATGCGCTGGCGCTGCCCGCCGGACAGCTGCGGCGGATAGCGGTCGGCGATCCAGTCGAGCTGCACCAATTCGAGCAGCTGCTTGACCTTGTCGCGGATCTGGGCTTCGGAGGGGCGCTCCTTGCGCGGTTTCACGCGCAGGCCGAAAGCGACGTTCTCGAACACCGTCATGTGCTTGAACAGCGCGTAGTGCTGGAACACGAAGCCGACCTGGCGCTCGCGCACGTGGCGGTCCGAGGCGTCTTCGCCGTCGAGCAGCACGGCGCCCGAATCGGGGTGTTCCAGGCCCGCGATCACGCGCAGCAGGGTGGTCTTGCCGCAGCCGGAAGGCCCCAGCAAGGCGGTCAGCTGGCCGTCGGGGAATTTCAGGGAAACGTCGTCGAGCGCGGTGAACTGGCCGAACCGTTTGCGGATGTGCTGGACTTCGATGGTCATGCTGGGTGCTCCAGGTTGCGTGCGTCTGCGGTTTTCGCCTGATGCAGGCGCCATTCGACAAAGCTCTTCACCGCCAGCGTCACCAGGGCGAGCAGCGCCAGCAGCGAGGCCACCGCGAAGGCGGCCGTGAAGTTGTATTCGTTGTAGAGGATCTCGACGTGCAGCGGCATCGTATTGGTCTCGCCGCGGATGTGGCCCGACACCACCGAGACCGCGCCGAACTCGCCCATCGCACGGGCATTGCACAGGATGACGCCGTACAGCAGGCCCCACTTGATGTTCGGGATCGTCACGCGCCAGAAGGTCGACCAGCCCGAGGCGCCCAGCACCAGCGCGGCTTCTTCCTCTTCGGTGCCCTGCTGCTGCATCAGCGGGATCAGCTCGCGCGCCACGAACGGGAAGGTGATGAACACGGTGGCCAGCACGATGCCCGGCACCGCGAACAGGATCTTGACGTCGTGCTCGGCCAGCCAGTCGCCGAACCAGCCCTGGGCGCCGAAGATCAGCACGTAGATCAGGCCCGCGATCACGGGCGAGACCGAGAACGGCAGGTCGATCAGGGTCAGCAGGATGCTTTTGCCGCGGAATTCGAATTTGGCGATGGCCCAGGCCGCGGCCACGCCGAACACCAGGTTCAATGGCACCGAGATGCCGGCGGCGATGAGCGTGAGCTTGATGGCCGACAGTGCGTCAGGATCGCGGATCGCTTCGAAGTAGACGTCCCAGCCTTTCTTGAGCGCCTCGGTGAAGACGGCAGCCAGCGGCACGAACAGGAACAGCGTGAGGAAGGCCAGGGCCACCGCGATCAGGGCGATGCGCACCCAGTCCGGCTCCAGTGTGTTGGTCTTGCGCCGGCGGCGCGCGCTGGCGGGCTTTGGCGCCACTTTGATGTTGTCGAGGACTGCGCTCATTTCTTCCCTGCCCGCTTGCGTGTCCATGCCTGCAGCAGATTAATCGTCAGCAGCAGGATGAAAGAGATGACCAGCATCACCACCGCGATCGCCGTGGCGCCGGCGTAGTCATACTGTTCCAGCTTGGTGATGATGAACAGCGGCGTGATCTCGGACACCATCGGCAGGTTGCCGGCGATGAAGATGACGGAGCCGTATTCGCCGGTGGCGCGCGCGAAGGCCAGCGCGAAACCGGTGAGCAGCGCCGGCACGATCGCCGGCAGCACCACGCGCAGGAAGGTCTGCAGCGGCGAAGCGCCCAGGCTGGCGGCGGCTTCCTCCAGCTCGCGCTCGGCCTCTTCCAGCACCGGCTGCACCGTGCGCACGACAAACGGCAGGCCGATGAAGGTCAGCGCGATCAGCACGCCCAGCGGCGTAAAGGCGACCTTGATGCCGACCTTGGCCAGCTGCTCGCCGATCAGGCCGTTGTGCGAATACAGGGCGGTGAGCGTGATGCCGGCCACCGCGGTCGGCAGCGCGAACGGCAGGTCGACCAGGGCGTCGATGAAGCGCTTGCCGGGGAAGGTGTAGCGCACCAGCACCCAGGCGACGATGCCGCCGAAGACCACGTTGATGAAGGCGGCCAGCAGCGAGGCGCCGAAGGTGAGCTTGTAGGAGGCGACCACGCGCTCGGAAGTGACGGCGGCCCAGAACGCGTCCCAGCTCATCGTGAAGGTGTTCAGGAACACCGCCGAGAGCGGGATCAGGACGATCAGCGCCAGGTAGAACAGCGTGAAGCCGAGCGAGATCCCGAAGCCGGGAATGACCCGGCCGGGGGACTTCCGCTGCGGTAAAGCAAGCGAGGTCATGGAGGCCCTTATTACAAATTCTTCTAACGGGCTACCATAATCTCACACAGGAATCATATTACCAACGACGCAATTTTCATTTGCATAGACAGTTCGGCTATTAGCTCGACTTTGTCAGAGCACGAGCTTGGCGGCGACGCCGGTCAGGGTCATTGCCAGCAGCGTGCGCAGTACCCGCTCCGGCACCTTGCGCGCCGCCATGGCGCCCAAGGTGATGCCGGGCACCGAGCCGATGAGCAGGGTCAGCAGCAGCATCCAGTCGATCGAGCCCAGCCACCAGTGGCCGACCGCCGCGATCGCCGTCAGCGGCACGGCGTAGGCAATGTCGGTGCCGGCCACTTCGGCGGGCGTGAGGCGCGGATACAGCAGCACCAGCAAGGTGGCGCCGATCGCGCCCGCGCCGATCGAGGACACGGTGACCAGCACGCCCAGCACCGCGCCGGAAACGATGGTGGTGGCGGCCAGCGCCCTGCCCTGCAGCTGGCGCTCGGGGTGCGTGTTGATCCACACCAGCATGCGCGCACGGAACAGCAGCGCGACCACGGTCAGCATCACGGAGCCGGCGATGGAGTAACGGATGATTTGCCCGAGGTGCTGCTCGAGCGTGCCGAAGTGGTTCAGCGCCAACGTCGCCAGCAGCGCGGCCGGCAAGGCGCCCAGGCACAAGCGGCCGACGATCGGCCACTGCACGGTGCGGTTGAAACGGTGGGTGATGGTGCCGACGCCCTTGGTGATGGAGGCGAAGGCCAGGTCGGTGCCGACCGCGACGGAAGGGCTGACCCCGAACAGCAAGGTCAGCAAGGGCGTCATGAGCGAACCGCCGCCGACGCCGGTCATGCCGACCAGGAGCCCTACTGCGAAACCTGCCGCTATATATGTTGTCAACATCCACTATCCCCGTACGCCAAGCCACAGCGTAAGGGGACTCGACAGCGAAGCAAACAACAGGATTCTTATTTGCTTATGCGCTTACTTATTCGGCTGCGGCGTCAGGCGCAGGTAAGGACGCGGCGAGGTATAACCCTTCGGATATTTCTGCTCGATGATGGCAGGATCCTGCACAGTCAGCGGGATGATGACGTCGTCGCCATCCTTCCAGTTGCCCGGCGTCGCCACGGTGTAGCCGTCGGTCAGTTGCAGGGCGTCGAGTACGCGCAGCACTTCGTCGAAGTTGCGGCCGGTGCTCATCGGGTAGGTGATGATGAGGCGCACTTTCTTGGCCGGGTCGATGATGAACAGCGAGCGCACGGTCGCAGTGGCCGAGGCTTCCGGGTGGATCATGTCGTACAGGTTAGAGACCGATTTGTCCGCATCGGCGATGATCGGGAAGCCGACCACGGTCTGCTGGGTTTCTTCGATGTCCTTGATCCAGTCGCGGTGCTTGTCGGCCGGGTCGACCGACAGCGCGATCGCCTTGACGTTGCGCTTGTCGAATTCCGGCTTCAGCTTGGCGGTCAGGCCCAGTTCGGTCGTGCAGACCGGGGTGAAGTCGGCCGGGTGCGAAAACAGCACCACCCAGGAATCGCCCGCCCACTCGTGGAAGCGGATCTTGCCGATGCTGGATTCCTGTTCGAAATCGGGCGCGGTGTCGCCGAGGCGTAAGGTCATGTCATTTCTCCGATGGTTAAACTGCACGAACTGCATTGTTCCAAGCCCCTAGTCTACGGGCACCCGGGGAGTAATCAAACGACAGCTTTCTTATTTGCTTGTGCAACCAGCGAATGAACTACATGAAACGGTTGTACAGCACCACGGCCCAGGTCGCGAACGCCAGCAGCAGGCTCAGGAAAACGGCGGCGCTGCCCATGTCCTTGGCCACTTTCGACAGTGGATGGCGCTCGAGCGAGATGCGGTCGACGATGGCTTCGATGGCCGAGTTGACGATCTCGACGATCAGCACCAGGATCAGCACGCCGATCAGCACCAGTTTCTGGAAGCTGGACACCGGCAGCAGGATGGCGGCGACGGTCGCGAATGCGATCAGCACCACTTCCTGGCGGAAGGCGGCCTCGCTGCGCCAAGCCCAGGACAAGCCATCCCAAGTATTGCGGCAGGCTGCCATCAGGCGCGCGATGCCGCGCTTGGTCTTGAATTCGCTGATCGGGTGGTTCATGGTTCATCTGTCTTATTGCCGGAGTCTCATTATGCCCCGACGTGCATCTGTTGCACACAGTAACCCATCGGTTTGCATCCACGTTTCACATCATGGTATAAAGTGTTGATACTGCACTGCACCAAGCACATCATGAAAATGGAATCCCTCGATGCGGCGCCCAGCGCGCTGCCTGCCAAGACCTCGATCCAGGTGATCGAGCGCATGATGGCGCTGCTCGATGCGCTGGCCACCTATTCCGATCCGGTGAGCCTGAAGGAGCTGTCGCGGGTTTCGGGCCTGCACCCGTCGACTGCGCACCGCATCCTCAACGACATGGTGGTAACGCGCTTCGTCGACCGGGTCGAGCCGGGCACCTACCGCCTCGGCATGCGCCTGCTGGAGCTGGGCAATGTGGTGAAAAGCCGCCTGTCGGTGCGCGAGGCGGCGCTCGACTTCATGCGCTCGCTGCACAAGAAAACCCAGCAGACCGTCAACCTGTCGGTGCGCCAGGGCGACGAGATCGTCTACATCGACCGCGCCTATTCCGAGCGCTCCGGCATGCAGGTGGTGCGCGCCATCGGCGGCCGCGCGCCGCTGCACCTGACCTCGACCGGCAAGCTGTTCCTGTCGATCGACGATGCGAAAACCATCCGCGCCTACGCCACCCGCACCGGGCTGGCCGGCCACAACAAGAATTCCATTACCGACCTGGCGCGCTTCGAGCGCGAACTGAGCCTGGTGCGCGCACGCGGCTATGCGCGCGATAACGAAGAACTGGAACTGGGCGTGCGCTGCATGGCGGCCGGCATTTTCGACGACAGCGGCAAGCTGGTGGCGGGATTGTCGATCTCGGCGCCGGCGGACCGGCTGCAGGAAGAGTGGCTGGAAGACCTGGTGCAGACGGCGTCGAGTATTTCGGCGACGCTGGGGTATCGGGCGGTGCCGGCGATTTGATTCTGAGCTATTAGCCGCTAGCAGTGAGACCGTCACCCCGGCGAAGGCCGGGGTCCAATTCCGTAGAGCAGTCGATACGCACGCAGAAATTGGGCACCGGCCAAGGGGGACGCCTAGTCCCGGTGCGACGGCTTTATGGCTAACTAAATTAATGCAAAGCCGGTCGCGGCGCAGCCGCACTGATGCTGCCGATTGCCGGCGCGCCGCCGCTCTCCCCCAGCGTGCCCGGCGCCAGCGCTTCGAGGAAGCGCCGCACCCGCCCCGCATCCGCGGTGCGCGACATCTTGCCCTTCGAATCCAGGAACACCATGATCACGTTGCGCCCGTGGATTGCCGCCTGCATCACCAGGCAGCGTCCCGCTTCGTTGATGAAGCCGGTCTTCTGCAGGCCGATGTTCCAGTCCGGCAGTGCTACAAGATAGTTGGTGTTCGCATAGCGCATCGGCCGGCCGCTCGCCTTCACGGTCGAGTTCGGCGAGGTAGAAAATTCGCGCAGCAGCGGTTCGGTATAGGCGGTGGCGACCAGGCGCGCCAGGTCGCGCGCACTCGACACGTTCTGGCTCGACAGGCCACTCGAGTCCACATAGTGCGTGTCCTTCATGCCCAGCTCGTTCGCCTTGGCGTTCATGGCTGCCACGAAAGCGCCGATCCCGCCCGGATAGTTGCGGCCCAGCGCCGAGGCGGCGCGGTTTTCCGAACTCATCAGGGCGATGTGCAGCAGCTCGCGGCGCGTCATGCGCGCGCCGACCGGCAGGCGCGAGCTGGAATACTTGTGGCGGTCGACGTCGGCATCGGTAATACGAAGCACTTCGTCGAGGTCCTGCCCGGCTTTCACCACGATCAGGCCGGTCATGAGCTTGGTGATCGAGGCAATCGGAAGGGCAATGTTGGCGTTCTTCTCGAACAGCACTTCCGAGCTGTTCTGGTCGAGCACGAAGGCGACGTTGGAGCGCAGCGACAGCGCGTCGGCGGTGCGGCGCAGGCCGGCGGCGTCGCCCAGGCTGCGCGGGTCGATGGCAGCTGCGGCGGCGACTGCGCCGGCCGCGCCAGCGCGGCGCACTACCTGGTAAGTGACCTTGCGCTTGCCGCGCACCATCTCGACGCGGCGCACCATGCGCTGCCGGTTATCAGCGGCAATAGCCTGGGCCGACTCCTTGCGCTGGGCGCGCGCCGCCTTCTTGACGGGCTTCTTGCGCACCGGCTTCTTGGCCGTGCTGCGCTTCTGTTTTTTCTTTGCTGCCTGGCTCGTGCCGGCACCGGCCCCCGCCCCGGCGCCCGCGGCATGCACGGACTGGAAGGCAAACAGCAGCGACACGAAAGCGGCCAGTACAAGCTTAAACATCGAGAAACCCTTTGGCGCGAACGGATGAGATACGCATTGCAGTGTAACGGAAGGACGCGCCCTCGCACACCCTATACAGGTTCCGTGCGGCAAGAATGCAAAATAAAATAACCACCCTGTCCTTAAATTACTCCATAAAGCGGGCGAAACCTTGTGCCGATTCGCGCTCGGTTACCAGGGAATTTTCGATCTGTTGCGGATCGGCCCAACCCAGCGCCATGCCGCACACGACCATCTCGTTCGGCGGCAGTGTCAACTGCTCGGCGATCACGCGGTGGTACTGGGTAAAGGCCGCCTGCGGACAAGTGTCGAGTCCGCGGGCACGCGCGGCCACCATGATGTTCTGCAGGAACATGCCGTAGTCGAGCCAGGAGCCCTGCTCCATGATGCGGTCGATCGTGAAGATCAGGCCGACCGGGGCGTCGAAGAAGCGGTAGTTGCGCGCGTGCTGGGCAGCCATGCCGGCCTTGTTCTCGCGCGTCAGGCCCAGCAGCGCGTACAGGTCCCAGCCGACCTTGCGGCGCCGGTCGATGTAGGGCGAGACCCATTCGCGCGGATAGTAGGGGTATTCCTCGGCATGTTCCTTGGCCTGCTGCGGGTCGGCATTTACCTGCTGGATCGCATCGCTGAGACGCGTACGCGCCTGCCCAGTCAATACGTACACTTTCCACGGCTGGGTATTGGTGCCGGACGGCGCGCGCGCGGCGACGTCGAGGATGCGTTCGATGTCTTCGCGCGCGACCTCGCGGTCCAGGTAAGCGCGGATCGAGCGGCGCGAGGTGATGGCAGCGTCGACTGCTTCCTGCTGGGGGCTGGTAATCACAATAAAAGTCTCCTTATTTCTTGACGACGAATGCGACGCCGAGCACAGCCACCGCCATGCCGGCCAACGCCAGCGGAGTGAAGGCCTCGCCGAACAGCAGCCAGGCCATGATTGCGGTGGTGGGCGGGGTCAGGTAGAGCAGGCTCGTGACCTCGGTCGCCTGGCTGCGCCGGATCAGGGTAAACAAGAGGAAGATCGCGCCGATCGACAGCGCGAAGATCGACCACAGCCAGGCAACGACGAGGTCGGTGCTCCAGGTGACGCTGGAAAAGCCCGGGTCCAGGTCTTCCAGCACGATGGCCAGCGGCAGCAGCACCAGCAGGCTGGCGCCGAACTGGATCACGGTGCCGGTGCGCAGGTCGAAGGACGGGCACCAGCGCTTCTGGTACATGGTCCCGACGGTAATACAGAACAGCGCGAATACGCACAGCAGGATGCCGGCCGCCGTCAGGCCGGCCAAGTGCAGCTTGGCGTAGACCACCAGCGCCACGCCGGACAGGCCCAGTACCAGCCCGGCCCATTGGCGCGGCCGCACCTGTTCGCCGATCAGCGAAGCGCCGGCCGCCGTGAGGATTGGCTGCATGCCGACGATCAGCGCGGTCAGCCCGGCCGGCATGCCCAGCTTGATCGCAGCCCAGACGCCGCCCAGGTAGCCGGCCTGCAATAGCAGCCCTGCAACCGCCACGTGCAGGATCTTCCCCTGCGGCCAGGGTGCGCGGAACAACAGCACGATCGGCATCAACACCGCCAGTGCGCCGAGACAGCGCAGGATCAGGAAGGTCAGCGGCGGCGCATACGGCAGGCCGAGCTTGGCGACGATGAAGCCGGTACTCCAGAGGAAGACGAAGAACAGGGGCACGGGCGACAGCCAGGAGGCGGCGGGGGCGGTTTGCGCTGGCGAAGGCGTGCCGTGCGTCATGGATTTGATGCTGCGCAGCAGCTGATAAAAACACAAGCGATCAGTCTAGCACGCTGTTTCAAGACGTGTCAGCGCGTCAAAAAGGCAGCTTCCTTGCGTTATATCAATAACAAGATCGTGAAATTTCTTAGTAACAATGCATTCAAGAAATTTAACCACACAATGATGGTGCAGCGCGTCAAAAGAGCTTGACTCCCCTATCTAATTGCGTGAAAATTTGCCCTGTTGCGGTGCACAAAAAAGAGTTTCGTTGTTTAACGACGCAAAAAATCTGCCTCACCGGTCCAAGCAACATTTCATCCACTGAACACATTGAATTTTGGAGATCCATATGTTTGCAATTCCTGAGCAGTTCTCGAACGCCACCAAAGCCAACCTGGAAACCCAGTTCGCGCTGTTTTCCGCGCTGACCACCAAGACCTTCGAAAGCGTCGAAAAGCTGGTCGACCTGAACATCAGCACCGCCCGCGCGTCGCTGGAATCGTCGTCGAACGTCGCTCGCCAGCTGCTGAGCGCCAAGGATCCGCAGGAATTCTTCTCGGTCACCGCTTCGCAAGCCCAGCCGACCGCCGAAAACGCCCTGGCCTACAGCCGCCAGCTGGCATCGATCGCCACCAGCACCGGCGCCGAGTTCTCGAAAGCCGCCGAAGGCCAGATCGTCGAAGCCAACCGCAAGGTGATCTCGCTGGTCGACGAAGTGAGCAAGAACGCCCCGGCCGGTTCGGAATCGTATGTTGCCGCCGTCAAGACCGCGATCAGCAACGCCAACGCCGGCTATGAGCAGTTCAGCAAGACCACCAAGCAGGCCGTCGAAGCCATCGAGACCAACCTGAACGCGGCAGTGAGCCAGTTTTCGGCAACCGCCCGCAAAGCCACCAACACCGCCACTGCTGCGACTGCCGCCGCTGCGGCCTGAGTTGCGGGTTGTGAAGTGAAAAAGCCGGGACTTCTGTCCCGGCTTTTTGTTTTTGGCTGCGCACTGCGCGCTTCTAACTATCCGCTATCCGTAGATCCGTCATTCCCGCAAAGGCGGGAATCCAAGTCCGTCGCGTCCCACTCATCTCGACCGTATCGGTACGCACGCAAATTGGGTTCCCGCCTTCGCGGGAAGTCATGGGCGCCAGTGGCGCGCATGACGGTTTTGAGGATAACGACCGGGTTCTATTCCCCCAGATACGCCGCCTGCACCCGCGGATCATCCAGCATCTGCGCCGCATCCCCCGTCATGATCAGGCTGCCCGACTCCATCACGTACCCCCGGTGCGCCGCCTGCAGCGCGAGCTTGGCGTTCTGCTCGACCAGCAGGATCGTGATCCCCTGCTTCGACACGTCGCGAATCACTTCGAATATTTTCTCCACCATGATCGGCGACAGCCCCATCGACGGTTCGTCCAGCAGCAGCAAGGTCGGGTGGCACATCAGCGCGCGCGCCATCGCCAGCATCTGCTGCTCGCCGCCGGACAGGGTGCCGGCCAGCTGACCCGAGCGTTCCTTCAGTCGCGGAAACACCGCGTACCACTTCTCGATATCCTGCGCGATCCCCGCCTTGTCATTGCGCGTATAGGCGCCCATGAGCAGGTTCTCGTGGATCGTCATGCGGGTAAACACACCCCGCCCTTCCGGCACCATGGCGAGCTTCTGCTGCACCATGCGGAAGGATTGCGTGCCGCGCAGGGGCTGGCCCAAATACGTGATTTCGCCCTCGACCTTGCAGGGCGGGAGCGTACCGGTGATGGCCTTCAGCGTGGTGGTCTTGCCGGCGCCGTTGGCGCCGATCAGGGTCACCAGCTCGCCCTTGTTCACTTCCAGGTCGAGTCCCTTGACCGCCTTGATGCCGCCGTAGGCGACCTGCAGGCCGGACACCTTCAGGATGTTGTCAGTCATTCGTGCGCTCCGCCGAGGTAGGCCTTGATCACGGCCTCGTTCTTCTGGATCTCGGAAGGCAGGCCTTCGGCGATCTGCTTGCCGTATTCGAGCACGGTGATGCGGTCGCACAGGCCCATCATCAGCTTGACGTCGTGCTCGATCAGCAGCACGGTCTTGCCCTCGTTCTTGATTTTCACGAGCAGCTCGCGCAGGGCCAGCTTCTCGGTGGCGTTCATGCCGGCCGCCGGTTCGTCCAGCGCCAGCAGCTGCGGGTCGGTCGCCAGCGCGCGGGCGATCTCGAGGCGGCGCTGGTCGCCGTAGGACAGGTACTTGGCGGTGCGCTGCGCGAATTGGCCGATACCGACGAAATCGAGCAGCTCCTGGGCGCGGGCGCGGATCGCCGCTTCCTCGAGACGCGCCGCCTTGTGGCGGAAGATCGCACCGAACACGCCCTGGCGGGTGCGCACGTGGCGGCCGACCATCACGTTCTCCAGCGCGCTCATCTCGCCGAACAGGCGGATGTTCTGGAAGGTGCGGGCGATGCCCGCCTTCGCCACTTCGTGCGGCGCCGACGGCGAGTACGGTTTGCCGCCCAGCTGGAAGGTACCGCTGTCCGGCTGGTACAGGCCCGTGATCACGTTGAAGAAGGTGGTCTTGCCGGCGCCATTCGGGCCGATCAGGCCGACGATCTGGCCGCGCGCGATGCGGATGCCGACGTCGGTCAGCGCCTGCAGGCCGCCGAAGCGTTTGTTGACGCCGGCGATGTCGAGGAGGATCTCGCTGCTCATGCTTTCGCTCCCTCTTGCTCGTCATGCGCGAGCGCCGCATTGGGACGCTCCTCGCGGTTCGGCGACGGCCACAAGCCTGCTGGGTTGACCAGCATGATCAAGACCAGCGCCAGGCCGTAGAGCAGCTGGCGCAGCACCTCGGCCTCGATGATGACGGTGCCGAACAGCGCCTGCTGCGCCGGCTCCACCACGTGGCGCAGCACTTCCGGCAAGGCAGCAAGGAGCATTCCGCCCAGCACCACGCCGGGGATGTGGCCGATCCCGCCCAGCACCACCATCGCCAGCACCGCGATCGACTCGGTCAGGGAAAACGATTCAGGCGAAACAAAACCCTGGAAGGCGCCGAACATGGCGCCGGCCACGCCACCGAACGATGCGCCCATGGCGAAGGCCAACAGCTTGACGTTGCGGGTATTGATGCCCATCGCCTTGGCCGCGATCTCGTCCTCGCGGATCGCGACCCAGGCCCGGCCCAGGCGCGAGTGCTGCAGGCGCGAGGTGATGAAGATCGTCGCGATGCACAGGAACAGGAAAAGGAAGTAGTAGGCGTTCACCGACGGCATGGCGTAGCCGCCGATGTCGACCATCCCGCCCGAACCCTGCTCGCCCGCCAGCGACACGCCGAACACGCGGATCGGATCGATCATGTTGATCCCCTGCGGCCCGTTGGTGAAGTTGATCGGGTCGTTCAGGTTGTTCATGAAGATGCGGATGATCTCGCCGAAGCCGAGGGTCACGATGGCCAGGTAGTCGCCGCGCAGCTTCAGCGTCGGGGCGCCCAGCAGCGCACCTGCCAGGCCGGCGACCAGCGCCGCCAGCGGCACCACCGCCCACACCGACAGGTGGATGCCCTTCTGCTGGATCTCGGGTCCGAACAGGGCCACCAACCATTCGCCCAGCGTTGGCGAATAATAGATCAGCGATTCCAGCAGCGCCGCGAACTGGGGCGAGGCGAACAGGCCGACCAGGTAGGCGCCGACCGCGAAGAAGGCGATGTAGCCGAGATCCAGCAGGCCGGCGAAGCCGACCACGATGTTCAAGCCCAGCGCCAGCATGATGTACAGCAGCGCGATGTCGATGATGCGCACCCAGGAGTTGCCGAACTGGGAAGCGACAAAGGGGAAGACCAGCATCAGCGCCAGCACCGCCGCCATGCTGATACGCGCCTGGCGCGGCTTGTGCTGGAGGTCGAACGTCAGGAGTGCCATGGTTTGTTCTCCTCCTTCAGGCGCGGTCGGCCACGCGCTCGCCCATGATGCCGGACGGGCGCAGGGTCAGCACGAGGATCAGCACGATGAAGGCGAAGATGTCCTGGTAGTGGCTGCCCAGGAAACCGCCGGTGAGGTCGCCGATGTAGCCGGCGCCGAGCGCTTCGATGATGCCCAACAGGATGCCGCCGATCATGGCGCCGTAGATGTTGCCGATCCCGCCCAGCACCGCGGCGCAGAAGGCCTTCATCCCCGGCAGCACGCCCATGGTGAAGGTGATCGAGGCGTAGTTCGCGCCCCACATCACGCCGGCCACGGCGGCCAGCGCGGCGCCGATGGCGAAAGTGGCGACGATCACGCGATTCGAATCCACGCCCATCAGGCCGGCCACGCGCGGGTTCTCGGCCACGGCGCGCATCGCCCGGCCCATCCGGGTGCGCTCGACCAGCAGCACCAGCGCGACCATGGAGGCGGCGGCCAAGGCCAGCAGCAGGATCTGCGTATGCGAGATCAGGGCGCCGCCGATATTCACCGGTTCCGGCGAGAGCAGCTGAGGGAACGGCAGCGGGCTGCGGCCCCAGATCATCATCGCGAAGGTCTGCAGCAGGATCGACACGCCGATCGCCGTGATCAGGGGCGCCAGCCGCGGCGCATTGCGCAGGCGGCGGTAGGCGATCCGCTCGATCAGGATATTCACCAGCACCGCCACCGGAATCGCACCGAGGATGGCGATCGCCAGCTGCAGGCCGCCGGACAGGCCGGGGGCGTGGGTCTCGAGCAGTTTCAGGATGGTGAGGCCGATCATGGCGCCGATCATGAGCACGTCGCCGTGGGCGAAGTTGATCAGGTTGAGCACCCCGTAGACCATCGTGTAGCCAAGGGCGACCAAGGCGTACATACTGCCCAGCACCAGGCCATTGAGGATTTGTTGGAGGAAGGTTTCCATCTTTGTCGCGCGTTCTCCGGTCTAAAGAAAAACGGCACTGCCGGGTCGCCCCGCAGTGCCGTTTCTGGCCTGGCGTTCATGTTCCGATGGCCGCCATCATAACTTGGCAAATGGAAAACTCACACCGGCAAAGCAAATTTGTTTCGTGGTGTGCTATGCGGCCTTCACGCCGTCCAGGCCTTTCGGCAGCGGGAACACCACGTTCTCTTCCACACCCTCGAGCGCACGCACGCTGGCCGCACCCAGTTCCTTCAGCCGATCGATCACCGCCTGCACCAGCACTTCCGGCGCCGAGGCGCCCGCCGTCACGCCGATGCGCTTCTTGCCCGCGATCCACTGCGGATCGATGGCGTCGGCCCGGTCGACCATGTACGCCGGCGTGCCCATTTTGTCCGCCACTTCGCGCAGGCGGTTCGAGTTCGAGCTGTTCGGGCTGCCGACCACGATCACGACTTCCACCTGCGGCGCCAGGAACTTGACGGCTTCCTGGCGGTTGGTGGTGGCGTAGCAGATGTCGCCCTTCTTCGGCTCGATGATGTTCGGGAAGCGCAGCTTCAATGCCGCGATGATGTCTTCGGTATCGTCCACCGACAAGGTGGTCTGCGACACGTAGGCCAATTGATCCGGGTTGTTGACGACCAGGGTTTGCACGTCGTCGACGGTCTCGACCAGGTGCATGCCCTCTTCCGCCTGGCCCATGGTGCCTTCGACTTCCGGGTGGCCGTCGTGGCCGATCATGATGATCTCGCAGCCCTGCTTGCGCATCTTGGCCACTTCCACGTGGACCTTCGTCACCAGCGGGCAGGTGGCATCGAAGATGGTCAGGCCGCGGGCCTCGGCGTCGGCACGGACGGCTTTCGACACGCCATGGGCCGAGAACACCAGGGTATTACCGGGCGGCACGTCTTCCAGTTCCTCGATGAAGATCGCGCCCTTGTTGCGCAAGTCTTCGACGACATAGGCGTTGTGCACGATCTCGTGGCGCACGTAGATCGGGGCGCCGAACTGGCGCAGCGCGCGCTCGACGATCTCGATGGCGCGGTCGACGCCGGCGCAGAAGCCGCGCGGCTGGGCAAGGAGGATTTCGTTTTCCATGAGTTCCATGTTCCTGTTACAGGACCGAGATCAGTTTCACTTCGAAACGCAGGGCCTGGCCGGCCAGCGGATGGTTGAAATCGAACAGCGCGGTGGTGTCGCGCATTTCCAGCAGCACGCCGGCGAAGCGGCCGCCTTTCGGCGCGTTGAATTCGATCAGCTCGCCCACCTTGTAGTCGGCGTCCGGCACCGAGTTCTCGGCCAGGGTCGCTTTCGAGACGGGCTGGACCAGGTCCGGATTGCGCTCGCCGAAAGCATCCAGCGCGCTCAGCTCGAAGGTTTCCTGCGCGCCTTCGGGCAGGCCGATCAGGCGCGATTCGAGGAAGGGCGCCAGCTGGCCCTGGCCCAGCAGCAGGGTAGCCGGGGTGCCGTTGAAGGTAGTGATCAGATCAGTACCGTCGGCGGTGGCGAGCCGATAATGCAGGGTCAGGTAGGAGGAAGCGTTGACGACGGGTGCGTTGGACATGTTCTAGGTTGTGAAGGCAAGCCCTGTTCAGGCAAACCGCTATTTTACCGCTACTGGGCGCAAGCCGCGCCGCTGCGCCGCAGTCTGCCCCATTTATTGGCAAGGATCCCACATGAGAATTACTGATTTGCCGGAAGAGCAACGCCCGCGCGAACGGCTGATGCGCGCCGGCGCCACTGCCCTCTCGGACACGGAATTGCTGGCCATCTTCCTGCGCGTCGGCGTCGCGGGCAAGAGCGCGGTGGCGCTGGCGCGCGACATGCTCGACCATTTCGGTTCGCTGCACCGGCTGCTGCATGCGTCGTCCAGCGAGTTCGGCCGCCTGCACGGGCTCGGCCCGGCCAAGTATGCCCAGTTGCAGGCGGCCGTCGAGCTGACCCGGCGCGCGGTGGGCGAGGAATTCCAGCGCGCCGGCCTGTGCTCGCCCGAAGCGGTGCGCCATTACCTGCGTAACCAGTTCGCGCTGCAAGCTCACGAATCCTTCGTGGTCCTGTTTCTCGATGTGAAGAACCGTTTGATCAATTACGAAGAAATGTTCCGCGGGACCTTGACCCATACCAGCGTCTACCCGCGCGAAGTGGTGAAAGCCGCCCTGCACCGCAACGCCGCCGCCGTGATCCTGGCGCACAACCACCCGTCCGGCGTGCCGGAGCCGAGCGAGGCCGATCTGCGACTGACGTCAGCCCTGGTGCAGGCGCTGGCCCTGGTCGACATCCGCGTGCTCGACCACTTTGTGGTAGCGGGGACACAGGTGCATTCCTTCGCCGAACATGGGCAGCTATGAAGAGTTACCGAGCTCATCCACAATTGTTAACTCCTTTAATTAGAATAAGACACACTTGTTTTTCGCAAGTGATTGATTTGCCGTTGGTTTTCACGCTATACTCTCGTTTTTCCAATCCTGGATATTCTTAAGGAGTGCTCTATGGCACGTGTCTGCCAAGTTACCGGCAAGGGAGTGATGGTTGGCAACAACGTCTCCCACGCTAACAACAAAACCAAGCGTCGTTTCCTGCCAAACCTGCAGAACCGTCGCATCTACGTGGAATCGGAAAACCGCTGGGTCTCCCTGCGTCTGTCCAACGCCGGTCTGCGCGTGATCGACAAGCTCGGCATTGATGCCGTGCTGGCCGACATGCGTGCCCGTGGCGAAAAAGTTTAATTAGGGAGCTATCATGGCAAAAACTGGCCGCGACAAAATCAAGCTGGAATCGACCGCAGGTACCGGTCACTTCTACACCACCACCAAGAACAAGCGCACGATGCCGGCGAAAATGGAAATCACCAAATTCGACCCGAAGGCACGCAAGCACGTGATCTACAAGGAAACCAAGATCAAGTAATCGATCTTGCCGTTCCCCGAAAAGCCGCCCGTCTCCTGACTGGCGGCTTTTTTATTTCGTTGGCGATCCTGCAAGCAAGCATACAAAAAACGGCTCCCGAAGGAGCCGTCTTTATTTACGCGATGTGATTTATGCGTAGCTGCGAAGTCGCAGCGAAAAGTCCTGCAGCGACTTGATGCCCGACGCTTCCGCACGCGCGCACCAGTCCTGCAGCTGGTGCAGCAGCTGATCGCGGGTCGAGTGCGAACGCTCCCAGATGGCGCCGAGTTCGACGCGCATCTGGTGCATGGTTTCCAGCGCCTTGCTATGCTGGAACAGCTCGACCAGCTGCTGCTTGTGCGACGCTTCCAGCTTGGCCGGCTCGCGCTGCATCAGCTTGCGCGAGCTCTTCAGGAAGCGCGACTCCAGCTCGGCCTTGTGTTTCAGGTGCTCGAATTCTTCGCGGAAGGCGTGGCGTACCGATTTCGCGTACTTCGCCATCACGTCGTAGCGGTTGGCGATCACGGATTGCAGGGTGTCGAGGTCGGCCACCAGCTTGTCCTTGGCGAACTCCGGCTTCGGCGCCACCTTCTTGACCTTTGCCAGACGCAGGGTTTCCAGGATGCGGATATAACCCCAGCCCAGGTCGAACTCGTACCACTTGCTCGACAGCTTGGCCGAGGTGGCAAAGGTATGGTGGTTGTTGTGCAGTTCCTCGCCACCGATCAGGATGCCAAAGGGAATGATGTTGGTGGCCGCATCGCTGCAGTCGTAGTTGCGGTAGCCCCAGTAGTGACCAATGCCGTTGATGATGCCGGCCGCGGTGATCGGGATCCACATCATCTGCACGGCCCAGACCGAGATACCGACGATGCCGAACAGCGCGAAATCGATCAGCAGCATCAGCACGACACCGGTGGCGCTGTATTTCGTGTACACATTGCGTTCGATCCAGTCGTCCGGCGTGCCATGGCCATACTTCTCCATGGTCTCTTTGTTCTTGCTTTCAGCGCGGTACAGCTCGGCGCCTTCGAAGAACACCTTCTTGATGCCACGCGTCTGCGGGCTATGCGGGTCTTCTTCGGTGTCGCACTTGGCGTGGTGCTTGCGGTGAATGGAGGCCCATTCCTTGGTGACTTGGCCCGTGGTCATCCACAGCCAGAAGCGGAAGAAATGGCTCGGAATGGCGTGCAGATCGAGCGCGCGGTGCGCCTGGTGACGGTGCAGGTAGATCGTCACGGCCGCGATCGTGATGTGCGTCAGCGCCAGCGTGACAAAGAACACTTGCCAGCCGGTGAGATCGAGCAGGCCGGTCGACAGGAAGCTCAACACGGCTTGCACGGGTTCGCTACTCAAGAAATTCATTCAGTCTCCATGGATAGTGCGTCAGCGCATCGCTTTGTCCACGACGGCCCGCAACCCATCATTTTACGCGGTTCCAGTGACGCACGGCATGTTCAAATGCCCTATTTCACTGCGATTTGTCCAGAGTTGGAGCGCGCGCCACAACTGATGTTATATGGGCATCGAGCCGGCGGATATCAATGGCTGGATGACCCAGCTTGATCTGACCGGATTCGACCAGCGCATAGATTTTCTTGTTGACGTCCGAGATCGGCCCGCCCTGCCCGTTCTCCGGGTCGCCCAGCCAGAAGCCGACTTCCAGCTCGTAGCCGTCGGCGCCGAAAGCGTTCAGCAGCACGTTCGGCGCCGGCGCATCGAGCACGCGCGGCACGCCCTTCGGCTGCGCTTCCAGCAGCGGCATCACGAGGGACAGGTCGCTGTCATAAGAAACAGTCAATTTCGTCACCGCGCGCACGTTGCGGTTGGTGGCCGACTGGTTCAGCACCACGCCGGTGATCAGCATTTCGTTCGGCAACAGGGTCTGGGTGCCGTCGGTGCTGCGCAGCACGGTGTAGCGCGTATTGATGCGCGCCACCTTGCCGGAATACTTGTCGATGGTGATCGGGTCGCCGATGGTCAGGCTGCGTTCCAGCAGGATGATGAAACCGGACACATAGTTACTGGCGATACGCTGCATGCCGAGACCGAGGCCGACGCCGAGCGCGCCGCCGAACACCGATAACACCGTCAGGTCGAGGCCGGCCAGCGAAAGGCTGAACAGCACCGCGACCAAAATCAGCAACGCGCGGCTCATGCGCGCGAGCACTACCTTGATCGAGCTGTGCATGCGCTCGACCTTCATCAGGCGCTCTTCCAGCGCCGCCCCGGCCCACATCGCCAGCATCATCAGCACGACGACCGAGACGATGCCTTCGACCAGGTCCGCCAAGGTGATCTTGTGTTTGCCGATCGGCAGGAAAGTATTCTCGAAGAGCCGGATCACGTCCGGCAGCACGCCCGTGATGTGCAGCGCCACGCCGAGCCAGACGATAACGGCGAAGATCTTCTCAAAAGTCTGCAGCGCCTCGCCCAACTGTCCACGGCGTGCAAACACCCGCCGCAGCAGGTAGAACACGGTGCGGATCACTGCCAGCGAGGACGACAGCGGCACCGCCACGTCCAGCAGGTGCACGCTCTGGTAGCGCGCCATGACCGCGCGCGTCGTCACCAGCAGGCCAAAGATCAGCAGCGGCGGCAGCACGCGGCTGAAGCTGCTCATGCCAAAGCCGATCAGCCCCGTCTGCTGGTGGTTCGCCAGCCAGGAGCCATGCATCGCACGCGCCAGGCCCCAGCCCACCGTCACGCACAGGACGATCGCGAGCGCCTGCCACATGATGGCAGGCTGGGTGATGTCGCCGAGCAGGTCGGCCAGCAGTTGCTGCAGCGGCATGAGTCGGCGTTACTCGTCGGCTTGCGGGAGTTCCGACTCGTCGGCTTGGGGTTCCTCGGCCTTCGCCTTGGCCTTCGCCTTGCGTTGCAGCACAGCAGCGAAGAAGCCGTCGGTCTGGTGCTTGTGCGGCAGCATTTTCAGGTACTGATCCATTTCCAGCGGAATCTTCTGCTCTTCCAGCACCGCCTTCATCGGCACCAGTTCGAAGTCCGCATGGGTGGCCAGGAATTGCTCGACGATGAAGTCGTTCTCTTCGTTCAGCAGGCTGCAGGTCGCATACACCAGGCGGCCGCCGCTCTTGACCAGGCGCGCGGCGCTGTCCAGGATCGCGGCTTGCTTTTCCTGCATCTCGCCAATGGCTTCCGGACGCTGGCGCCATTTCACATCGGGGTTACGGCGCAGGGTACCCAGGCCGCTGCACGGCGCATCGACCAGCACGCGGTCGATCTTGCCGGCCAGGCGCTTGATCTTGGCGTCGCGCTCGTGCGCGATCAGCACCGAATGCACGTTCGACAGCCCGCTGCGCGCCATGCGCGGCTTCAGCTTGGCCAGGCGCTTTTCCGACACGTCGAAGGCGTACAGGCGGCCGGTATTGCGCATGGTCGCGCCCAGCGCCAGGGTCTTGCCGCCGGCGCCGGCGCAGAAGTCCACCACCATCTCGCCACGACGGGCGCCGACGATTTGGGCCAGCACCTGGCTGCCCTCGTCCTGCACCTCGATGGCGCCATCCTTGAACAGCGGCAGGTTCTGCAGCGCAGGTTTTTTCAGGACGCGCAGGCCCAGCGGCGCATACGGCATCGGTTCGGCTGCGATCGGCGCCTTGGCCAGCTCGGCGATCACGTCGTCGCGGTTGGCCTTGATGGAATTCACGCGCAGGTCGAGCGGCGCCGGCGTGTTCAGCACGGCGGCCAGTTGCAGGGCCTCTTCCTGGCCGAACTGCGCCACCAGCTTGTCGAACAACCAGCCCGGCAGGTTAGCCTGGATCTGCGGCGGCAGCAGCGAGCGGTCGACTTCCTTGGTACGGGTGAGCAAGTGCGTTTCTTCCTCGCTCAGGCCGCCCAGGGCGTCGATACCGGCGGTCTCGGCCAGGCCCAGCAGGGCCAGCTTGCGCATCGAGGGCGTGTTGCCGGCGCCGGCGAAGTCGGTGAAGAAGGATTTGTTACGCAGCACGGCGTACACGGCTTCGGCGATGACGCCGCGCTCGCGGCCGCCGAAACGAGGGTGATCCTTGAAGTAGCGCGACAGGGTGACGTCGGCGGGCGACGTGAAGCGCAGGATCTCGCGCAATACTTCTTCGGTATTGGCGATGATCGCTGGAGGCAATCTCATGGTGTTCCTTAGTGTTAAATGCTTGTGGTTTCGGCGGGCGCGTCGTTCAAGATGCGCACCCCACCGTTGTCAATCTTGAGCCTGTCCTCGACGAAAAGGCGCACCGCATGCGGATAGAGCTTGTGCTCTTCGGCCAGCACGCGGGCAGACAGGGTGTCCTCGGTATCGCCCGGCAACACGGGCACCCGGGCCTGCGCCACTACCGGGCCATGATCCAGCTCGGCAGTGACGAAGTGAACGGTGGCGCCATGTTCCTGCTCGCCGGCGTCCAGCGCCTGCTGGTGGGTGCCGAGTCCCGGGAACAGCGGCAGCAGCGAAGGGTGGATATTCAGCATGCGTCCCTCGTAATGCTGCACGAAGGGCGCGGTCAGGATGCGCATGAAGCCGGCCAGCACGACCAGGTCGGGCTCGAAACGGTCGATCGCTTCCTGCAGGGCTGCATCGAATTCGGCGCGCGAGGCGTATTCCTTGTTCGCCACGGTCGCCGTCGGAATGCCGCGGGCCCGGGCGAAATCCAGGCCTTTTGCATCCGCTTTATTACTGATCACCGCCGCGATGCGAGCCGGCCATTCCTGGCTTTCCGCTGCGCGCACGACCGCTTCCATATTGCTGCCGCGGCCGGAAATGAGGATCACGATGTTTTTCATGGCCGCCATTGTACCGTATCACCGGCTGCCAATCGCCGGCGGCGGGGCTGGCCGGTTGGCCTAGACGACGTCCGTGGCGGGAATCGCGAAGGAGTAGAATACGCGGAAAGGCACTTTTTTCTCGGCCCAGAATTCGGCTGCGTCGCGGAATACGTCGAGCAGGTTCTCGCGCGCTTCCTTGTCGAATTTCTGTGCACTAGGTAGTTGTTCCAGCACAACAAGGAAGCCGGGTTGGGGCCCGGCCGCGCTGACAGTTTCGGTGAGGCAGGTGCGCAGGGCGTCGAAGTTCTTGCTGCAAGGCTTGGGGAAATGAAAGTTCTCGCCGATGCGGGCGCAGACTTGTTGCTTGGTCAAGGTATTCGCGCAATGCGCGTACAGGAAATGCTGACCGAGGCGCGCAGCCTCCTGCTGCAGCTCGGCGACGCGGAAGGCGCGGATCGACTGCACAAGATTGGGCGGCACTCTCATCAACAAACTCATTTTTTCCTCAAAATGACCAGCTCGGTGTCATGCGGCGCGCGACCTGCTCCTGCGCCACGCCTGGCGGCGACTAGTATCGCCTCTCTTACTCTCCTGCTGCCGTTTCCACGCGTTAATGTCCCTAATTTACGTAAGGGTAACGTTTTGTGGTATTGGAAGCAACCCAAATGTGATTTCAGAAATCGGATTTGTAAGAATTGGTAGAGGTGCATATGCCTCTTTCAGGCCCTTTTATACAGCTCTGCCATTCTGGCAAGGCTGCCACGAGGTGCGCGCGCCTGTTACATTTTGTTGCCACGGGGATTCGGGCAGTCTTCACGATCGGATTACTATAGGAGGCATGAAAGTCCGGTCGGTTTTTTGTCCCACCAGACGACACGACAATTATTCCGATACGAGCCCATTGCGAGGTAAACCATGAACTTCAACACTAAACTGATCATCGCTGCCTTGGGTGTCAGCGCCCTGCCGCTGGCCCAGGCCCAGACCGATTTCGAAGATTTCGGCCGCGTGGTGCGCGTCCAGCCACGCGTGGAGCAGATCCGCACGCCGCGCGAGGAATGCCGCACTGAGTACGTGCAAGTGCCGGTGCAGCAGCAGCGCGGCGCGGGCGGCGGCATCGTCGGCGGCGTTGTCGGCGGCCTGCTGGGTAACCAGGTCGGCAGCGGCAGCGGCCGTGTGGCGGCTACGGCGGCCGGCGCGATTGCGGGCGCCATGATCGGCGACCGTGCCGAAAACAACAACCGTCCGCAAGGCGTGCAGGAACAGGCCGTGCGCCAGTGCCGCACCGTCGAGGCCTACGAGTCGCGCAACGCCGGCTACGACGTGACCTACGAATACCGCGGCCAGACCTACAACACCCTGATGAACCGCGACCCGGGCAACCGCGTGCGCCTGCGCGTCTCGGTGCAGCCGGTCGACTCTTATTAATCGCCTGGCATTATTCCTTTATCCGGCGCCCCGCGCGCCGGCGTGACCGGACCACCGCGGCGAAAGTGCGTGCTTGCGCTGCGGGAACCCCTCCCCCGATAATAGGGCGATTCAATCAGGTCGCCCTATGCTCATCAAACGCAAATCCATCGAACAGGCCGAATCCTCGCGCCGTCCCACGCGCAAGCCCAAGTTCGCGCCCGTCACGCTGTCCGAGCAGGACGGCGTCCGCTATCTCCATTTCGGCACCGAGTGGGTGCAGGGCGCCATGCGCATCCGCAAGCCCGACTGGCCGGAGCTCGAGTACGCCCAGCAGATGATGGCCTGGATGCTGTTCATCGAGCAGCCGCAAGCCATCGCCCAGCTCGGCCTCGGCGCCGCTACATTGACCAAGTTCTGCTACCGCCAGTTCCCGGAATCGACCGTGACCGCGGTCGAGCTCAATGAATCGGTCATCACCATCTGCGCCTCGATGTTCAAGCTGCCGCCGCCGGACGAGCGCCTGCGCGTGCTCGAGATGGATGCGATGGATTTCGTCCTCGACCCCGCTAACCACGGCGCCTTCGACGTCCTGCAATGCGACCTGTACGACGCCACCGCGCGCGGCCCGGTGCTCGACACGCCGGAGTTCTACCAGGCCTGTAACGATTGCCTGGCCGATGGCGGCATCATGACGGTCAACCTGTTCGGCGACCATCCAAGCTTCGCCAAGAACATCAAGGCGATGAAATTTGCCTTCGACCACGTGATCTGCCTGCCCGAAGTCCACGAGGGCAATGTCGTGGCGCTATGTTTCCGCGATCGTCCACAGCTGGACAAGGCGGCCCTGGAAGCACGTGCGGCGCAGATCTTGGCCGAGACAAAATTGCCTGCTAAATCCTGGGTCAAAGGCATCTTCGCCGCCACCTGAATCATTCCTTCGGGAGCTGAACGTTGAACACGCATGCCGTCCCACCTGCCCCTGTCGCCAAGGCCCCGCGCCTGCGCACGCTCGATTTGCAGTCCATTTTCTCGTGGCTGCTGGCCGACGGCATCGTCACCAAGGACCACGTCAAGGCCCAGTTCGCGCAGGCCCAGGGCATCCTGAAGAATTCAGCCGGCTCGATGCATCCCTTGACGGCGGTCGCCCAGTGCAAGCTGGTATCCAGCCAGCCGCCGCATCGCCTGTTGACCCTCGACGTGCTGACCGAATGGTGCGCGACCAAGGTCGGCCTGCCCTTCATCCGCATCGACCCCTTGAAGATCGATTTCACCAAGGTGGCGGACGTGATGTCGGCCAGTTATGCGGCGCGCTTCAACATCCTGCCGGTGGAAATCAGTGGTTCGACCCTGGTCGTGGCCACGGCCGATCCGGCGAATACCGAATGGGAAGCCGAGATCGGCAAGACCGCGCGCCGCAAGATCGAACTGGTGCTCGCCAATCCGCTCGATATCGCCCAGTACATCTCGCAATTCTTTACCCTCGCCAAATCGATCCGCGACGCCAACCGCAACACCGGGCAAGACCTGGCGATGCGCAACAACTTCGAGCAGCTGGTCGAACTGGGCAAAGCGAATAAACAGTTCGATGCGAATGACCAGCACATTGTCAACATCGTCGATTGGCTATGGAGTTACGCCTTCGAGCAGCGCGCGTCGGATATCCACCTGGAGCCGAAACGCGAGATCGCAGTGATCCGCTTCCGTATCGACGGCGTGCTGCACCAGGTGTACCAGGTGCCGGCAGTCGTCATGATCGCCATGACCGCGCGCATCAAACTGCTGGGCCGGATGGACGTGATCGAAAAACGCCGGCCGCAGGATGGACGGATCAAGACCCGTACCGCAGGCGGACAGGAAGTCGAATTGCGTCTGTCGACCTTGCCGACCGCATTCGGCGAAAAGCTCGTCATGCGTATCTTCGATCCGGAAGTGGTCGTGAAAACGCTGCCGGAGCTCGGCTTTCCGCCGGACGATGCGCAGCGCTGGGATGCGCTGACCAATCGGCCGCACGGGATTATTCTTGTGACCGGGCCGACCGGGTCAGGCAAGACCACCACCCTGTACACGACGCTCAAGGCGCTGGCAACCAGCGAAGTCAACGTCTGCACGGTCGAGGATCCGATCGAGATGGTCGAAGCCTCATTCAACCAGATGCAGGTGCAGCCGGGGATCGATCTGTCGTTCGCGGACGGCGTACGCGCGCTGATGCGGCAGGATCCGGACATCATCATGGTGGGCGAGATTCGCGATTTGCCGACTGCCGAAATGGCGATACAGGCTGCGCTGACCGGGCACCTGGTGTTCTCGACCTTGCACACGAACGATGCGCCATCGGCAGTTGTGCGATTGCTGGAACTGGGGGTGCCGGATTATCTGCTGGAGGCGACGCTGATCGGCGTGATGGCCCAGCGCCTGGTGCGCACGCTCTGCCCGGATTGCAAGGCGCCGGGCGGGGAACTCAGCGACGAGGTATGGCAGAGCATCGGAGGCGCGTGGAATATTCCGAAACCGGCAAGCGTGTACCGGCCAATCGGCTGCCCGGAGTGCAGGCAGACGGGGTACCGGGGGCGTACCGGCATCTACGAGCTACTCACCGTGAGCGAAGGCTTTGCGCATCTCGTGCGCGAATCCGGGGATATCCAGAAGCTGCGCCAGCAGAGCGTGGCGGACGGCATGAAGCCGCTGCGCATTGCCGGGGCGATGAAGGTCGTCGAGGGTGTGACGACGGCGGACGAGGTGTTGAAGGTCACCGCCGCGCTGGTGTGAGCGCGTATTGTTCAATTCGCACTAGCGCAAACCCAAACTGCCGGCTATAATGCTGCCTCTTTCGGGTCGTTAGCTCAGCTGGTAGAGCAGCGGACTTTTAATCCGTTGGTCGCAGGTTCGAATCCCGCACGGCCTACCACGAATACCAAGAAGCCCACGAATTCACGTTCGTGGGCTTTTTGCGTTCTGGTCTTTCTCTGGTCGCTTCGGAAACCGCCCAGGCTCGTTCGGCCCAAGATGGGCATTCGTCGCATCAGGACGCCCAAGATCGGAAAACTCACCACCTCAATGCAACAGCAGGAGTGCCTTGCCGAACAGAAGAATACCGGCGCCGATGCTAAAGTTTCCACACTTTCAAAAAAGAGGTGCTCGGTGAAATACCTACAAAAAATTAGTGCACTCGGCTACGTATTCATTTCCCTGCTGTTCTTCACCTGCGGCTTTGGTTTGATCGTGCTCGCCGCCATGGAAATCTGGTCGGCCCTGTTCGGCGATGGTTACCAGTCGGTACAGGAGCGTTTTCAGCTGATCCTGGAATGCGTCGGCCTGCTGACGATTTCCGTCGCTGCCTTCGAGCTGGGCCAGACTGTACTGGAAGAAGAAATCCAGCGCGAGGTCCACGTCAGCTCCCCGACCCGCCTGCGCCGCTTCCTGTCGCGCTTCCTGATCGTGGTCGTGGTGTCGCTGGGCGTCGAGTGCCTGGTCGGGGTGTTCCAGTTCCTCCATACCAAGCCCGAGCTATTGCCACAAGTGGCGTCTATCGGCGTGGCGGCAGCCGTGCTGCTGGCGAGTTGGGGCTTGTTCGTGCGCCTTAACGTGGAGGCGGAGAAGCTTGAACCCGAAGCCATGCACCAGGCCCAGGAAGAAGACAAGCACGTCGAAACGTAAGGCATGCCTCCTTCTATGCACGATCCAGCACGAAGTCCTTGGAAAATCGCAGGAGTGCCGCTATAATCTTGGCTTCTTCGGGTCGTTAGCTCAGCTGGTAGAGCAGCGGACTTTTAATCCGTTGGTCGCAGGTTCGAATCCCGCACGGCCTACCAAAGATTCAGCAGGAGAGGCGTCATGAGAAATCGTGACGCCTTTTTTGTTTTCCGATGTCACATTGCTGTCATCGATGCTCCCTATGCTGTCGGGTTTTCAACCTTGAAAACCCGACCATGCCGATCTCCGCCTTGCCCACTCCCCTGCGCCTGATGAGCGCCGCCGTCCTCGCCGCCACCCTGCTCACCGCCTGTGGCGGCGACAACGATAACGAAGAGGACCTGACGCCCCGCACCTTGAGCATGGAAAAGATCGGCGGCTACAACGGCGGCGCGGTCGGCGCGGCCGAGATCACCGCCTATGACGCAGCCAGCAAGCGCCTGTTCGTGGTCAATGGCGCCAACGGCACGGTCGACGTCCTCGACCTGGCCACGCCGAGCGCCCCGAAACTGATCGGCACCATCAACGTCGGCAGCATCGGCAAGGCCGTCAACAGCGTCGCCGTCCACGACGGCCTGGTCGCGCTGGCCATCGAGGCCAATCCCAAGACCAATCCCGGCACCGTCGCCTTCTACAACGCCGCCGACCTGAAACTGGTCAACAGCGTCAAGGTCGGCGCCCTGCCCGACATGCTGACCTTCACGCCGGACGGCCGCACCCTGCTGGTCGCAAATGAAGGCGAGCCGAACAGCTACGGCCAGGCGGATTCCGCCGATCCCGAAGGTTCCATCAGCGTCATCACCGTCAACCGCGGCGGCACGCCGACGGTCGCCACCGCCGACTTCCGTGCCTACAACGGCCAGGAAGCGGCGCTGCGTGCGCAAGGGATCCGCATCTATGGCCCGGGCGCCACTGCGGCACAGGACTTCGAGCCCGAATACATCGCCGTCAGCGAAGACGGCCGCACCGCCTACGTCACGCTGCAGGAAAACAATGCGGTCGCCATCGTCGACGTCGCCACCGCCAAGGTGACCTCCATCAAGCCGCTCGGCACCAAGAACCACAACCTGCCCGGCATGGGCATGGACGCCTCGGACGAGGATGGCGGCACCAATACCAACAGCGGCACGCCCGCCATCAAGATCGCGCCGCAGCCGGTGAAGGGCATGTACCTGCCGGACGCGATCGCCCGCTTCACCATCGACGGCAACACCTACCTGATTACCGCCAACGAAGGCGACGCGCGCGCCGACTGGCCGGGCTTCAGTGAGGAAACGCGGGTGCGCGCTCACTGCACCGCCGGCCTCGACCCGGCCGTGTTCCCGGACGCCGCCAACCTGATCCTCGACTCCAACCTGGGCCGCCTGCGCATCACCACCACGCCAAACGGTGGCAGCGCCGGCAAGAATGCGGCCGGCCAGTGCAACGAGCTGTACGCCTTCGGCGCGCGTTCGTTCTCGATCTGGGACAGCAACCTGACCCGCGTCTACGATTCCGGCGACGAGTTCGAGAAGAACACGCAGGCCCTTTCCAACGTGAAGTTCAACGCCAGCAACGACAGCAACGAGCTCGATGGCCGCAGCGCCTCCAAGGGTCCGGAGCCGGAAGGCGTTGTGGTCGGCCGCTTCGGCAAAAAAACCTATGCCTTCATCGGTCTCGAGCGCGTCGGCGGCGTGATTGTCTACGACGTCAGCAAGCCTGCTGCGTCCACCTACGTCACCTACCTCAACACCCGCACCGCCACCGGTGGCGATTCGGGTCCGGAAGGCCTGGCGTTCATTCCGGCGGATAAATCGCCGAACGGCAAACCACTGCTGATCGTCGGCAATGAGACCAGCGGCACCACGGCGGTCCTGCAGATCAACCTGGCATATTGATCTACGGTAGTTGGCATTTTGGGCTGGCGCCGTCGATAATCGGCGCCATGCCCCAGAACATCGCTGCCCCCGTCCACTTCGAACTCATCATCAAGAAGAGCCGCTTCATCGCCTGCGTCCAGCCCATGCCGGACCGCGCCGGCGCCCAGCAGGTCGTCGCCGGCCTGCGCGCAGAGCATCCCGGCGCCGCCCACGTGTGCTGGGCCCTGCTGGCCGGCGGACAATCCGCCGCGGTCGACGACGGCGAACCCAGCGGGACGGCGGGCCGCCCCATGCTCGACGTGCTGCGCCACCAGGACCTGGACGGCGTGCTGGCGACCGTGGTGCGCTACTTCGGCGGCGTCAAGCTGGGCGCCGGCGGCCTGGTGCGCGCCTATACGGACAGCGTGGCGCAAGCCCTGTTGCAGGCCGAGAAAGTGCCGATCATCAAACTGACACGGCTGCGCTGTAGCGCGCCGTATGCGTTCGAGGGCATGGTGCGGCGCGAGCTCGACGCGGCAGGTGCGCGTCTGGACGAGGTCGCCCACGGCGACGACGTGCAGTTCGAATTCAGCCTGCCAGTGCAGGATGCCGCGCCATTGCGCACGCGGCTCGACAATGCCGGCCACGGCCGCATCGCCTGGCCGAAACTAGAGGACGAAGAGCACTAGCCTGTATTTCATATCTCCGCGCTATACCAGCCATCACGACACGAAAGCGGACACATCCGCTCACGGGGCGCATAATCGCCGGTTCCCCAAAGACCAGTTAGCGCACCTTGAAGAAAAGCCTCGTCCCCCTCGCCCTCGGCGGCTTCGGCATCGGTATGACCGAATTCGTCATCATGGGCATCCTGCCCGATATCGCCGGCGGCTTGCAGATCAGCATCCCGCAAGCCGGCCACCTGATCACCGCCTATGCGCTCGGCGTCGTGGTCGGCGCCCCGACCCTGGTGAGCCTGATGGCGCACCGCCCGCCGCGCAGCGTGCTGGTCTGGTTCATGCTGATGTTCACCATCTTCAATGCGATGTCGGCGTTTGCTCCGAACTTCGAGTTCATGATGCTGTCGCGTTTCATGGCCGGCCTGCCGCACGGCGCCTTCTTCGGCGTCGGCGCCGTGGTCGCCAGCCGCCTGGCCGACGAGGGCAAGGTGGCGGCCGCGCTGGCCACCATGTTCACCGGGCTGACGGTCGCGAATGTGGTCGGGGTGCCGGCCGGGACCTGGCTCGGCCACAATATGAGCTGGCGCGCCGTGTTCCTGGTGGTGGCGTGCATTGGCCTGGTCACCATGTTCGCCCTGCACCGCCTGGTGCCGCCGATCGCGGCGCGGGCGCGCACCCGCCTGATGCAGGATTTGCGCATCTTCCGCCATGGCGCGCTGTGGCTGGCGCTGGGCATCACCGCGATCGGCACCGGCGGCTTCTTCGCCTTCTTCAGCTATATCGCACCGCTGCTGACCGACGTGACGCACATCGCGCCGGCGCGCATCCCGATGGTGATGACGGTGGTCGGCGTCGGCATGACGGTCGGCGTACACCTCGGCGGCCGGCTGGCCGACCGTGTGGCGCCGCTGCAGGCGATCCTGATCCTCTTGATGAGCATGACGGCCCTGCTGCTGTGCAATGGCCTGTTCGCAGCGTCGCAGCCAGCCATGCTGCTGCTGGCCTTCGCCACCGGCGCCAACGCGCTGGCGCTCGGTCCGCCGATCCAGGTGCTCTTGATCGCGCATTCGCGCGAAGCGGAAATGCTGGGCTCGTCGCTGGGCCAGTCGGGATTCAATATCGGCAATGCGCTGGGCGCCTTCCTGGGCGGGATTCCGCTGACGCTGGGCTATTCCTATGCGTCGCCGCAGTGGGTCGCGGCCGCGCTCGCCTTTAGCGGGGTGCTGCTGGCGCTGGCGATGCTGGCGCAGGGACGGATGGCGGCGCGCGCCGCCGCTGCCTGACGATCAGGCCAGGGCGACTTTCGGGGTCGGCACGCGGCGCACGCGGCGCGCCGCTACCGCCATGCCGACGCCGGCGAACATCAGTGCCAGCGTGCCCGGCTCCGGCACATCGGCCGGATCCGGCGCCACGATGACTGGATCACCCGGGGTCACGACCGGCGGCAACGTCGGCGTGTCGCGGAAGCCCGCCAGGTTGACCGGGGTGAAATAGTGGTTGGCGTTGACCTGGATGGTCGAGTTCCAGGTATCGACAATCACCTGGCCATTGATCACTCCCGAGTTGGCGCTCACGGTCGCGTTCGGCGCGAGCACGCTGCCGATGATCCCTCTCACGTTCAGCGACACGGCATCAGGGAAATTGAACAGCACGTTGTAGTCCCTGAGCGGCTCGAAGCTGACGCCGCCGTCGTTGAAGGTGGCGTTGGCGCCGCTGATGTTGAAGATCAGGGTCTGACCCTTGACCAGCTTGTCCAGGGTCCACGAATGCGATGTGCGGAACATGTCTGCCGAAACGTTGAACACATCGATACCGCCCAGCCCGCTGCCAGTGACCACCGATCCGCCCCACAGGGTGCTGACAATGCCGGTGCTTTGCACCTTGGCCAGGTCGCCCGACAGCGCCTGGTAATAGGCGGCAGAGGCCACGAAGTCGATCGGGTTCACGCTGGTCCGCTGGGGCTCGGCTGCCCATTGCAACTCGACGTTGCCGCCGACGTAGGTCTTGCCGTTATTGATTGACCCGCCTGTCAGCTTGAGGTCGCCGCCTGCAATCAGGGCGTACTCGTTCTTCACCTGCTTATTGGGGGCGGCATTGATCGAATACGAGCCGACGTTCACGTTGCCGCCCGCCACGAGTGTTCCCTCGACATCGCTGGATGGCGCGGAGAAATTCTTGATCGTATAGATGTTGGCGTTCCCCATCATGCCGCCCAGGTCAATGACGCCGGCCTGTGCCGTGCCTGCCGCCAGGAGTGATGCAAACGCCAGGACTGATCGATGCATGATGATTCAATATGGAAACTTAAGATTCCCAATAGTATCATCAGTTCTGAATTTTGATGTAGCGCAATTGTTGCATACTGGCACCACAATGTTGCGCGCAATCAGACCAGGGCGGCCTCTCCCAGCGCCTGTGCGGTCTCCTCCGCCTCGGTCCGCAGGACCAGCAGCGTCGCTTCATCGATCGGCATCGGGCCGTCCGCTACCGCCGCTTCGCCCAGCGGCGATGCGACCGGAGACAACAGGTTCGCCAGCAGCAAGGTGTCGAGCAGGGTGTGCGGTTCCGGATTCGCCACACCATCGCGCAGGCCGCCGACGGCCAGGGCCACGTCCGCCGGAATCGCCAGCTTGCGCATCACTTCCACGCCCACGACGTCTTCGCATAGCGCGCCCCAGTTCTCGACATCGTCCTCGAGCAGGCCGGGGAATTCATCGGCGCGCGAGAGCAGGTAGAAGCCGCCGACCTCGTGCACGATGCCAGCGAACAGGGCGGTGTCGGGGTCGATGCGGGTGACGTGGCGCGCCAGCGCCTGGGCCAGTGCGGCCACGTGGGCGCAGTGGGTCCACAATTGCTCGGCCTTGGCGCGCAGGACCGGGTCGCCGATGCGGTGGCCGAACTGGCGCACCAGCAATGCCGCAACCAGGCCGCGCAGGCGCCGGTAGCCGATGCGCAGCACGGCGGCGCGCACATTGCTCACCTGCCCGCCGGCAGAGCCGTAGGCGGCCGTGTTCGCCAGCGCCACCGTGCGCGCTGCCAATTGCGGCTCGGACAGCACCAGCCGGATCGCCTCGTCCACATGGCAATCCGGGTCGTCGAGCGCCATTTGCAGGCGCAGCACGGCGTTGACGCTGGTGGGAAAGCTGATTTCCCCGCGCGCCGCCTGGGCGGTAATATAGCCGAAGGCTTCCAGTTTATTCACGCGAGGAATTATACCCCCGGCCAATAATTAAGCGCGGCGCCGTCTTGACGCAAAAAAACCCGTGGGCACGGGGCGCACGGGCTTTCCGGTGAAGCAAGGACGGCTTACTTGACCTTGATCGTGCTCTTCACGCGCGACACGCCATCGACGCCCTTGGCCAGTTTCTCGGCGCGGTCGGCCTCGGTTTTCGATTCGACGAAGCCGCTCAGCATCACGACGCCTTTCTCGGTCTCGACCTTGATCGCCAGCGCGCTCAGGTCCGGCTCGGCGGCCAGGCCGGCCTTGACCTTGGCGGTGATGGCGGTATCGGACATCGCGACCGCGGTCTTGCTGCCGGCGCGTTCGGTCTTGTCGACGGCCTTGTCGCTGCGGTCGGCGGCGTTGCCGGTCATTTCACGGGTCTTGTCGGCGACGTTGCGGGCGGCGTCCTTGGTCTTGTCGACGACGGCAACCGCGGCGGCGCGGGTTTTCTCGCCGGCGCGCTCGAGGGCGGTGTCGGCGGTGCCCTTGTTCTCGACCAGGCAGGCGGTCTTGTTGCCCTGCTCCTCGCACTTCTGGACGGCGGCCGATTTCACCGGATCGCGGGTGTCGGTGCTGGCGACCAGGCCGGCGCCGGCGCCGGTCGCTGCGGTGGCGCCGCTGCCGCCGGTGACGGCGGCGTCACGGCCGGCCTTGGCGTCGGCCAGCGCGGCGGTGCGCACCGACTTGGCATTGTTCTCGCAGCTGTCCTTCTCGTTGCCCTTCATGGCGTCGCATTTCTCTTCGGCCAGCTCGTACTCGGCGTCGGCCAGCTTGCGGCGCGCGGCTTCGAGGTTGGACGGGGTCTTGTCGTGCTGGTTGACGGCAGCCAGTTCGGCGCGTGCGCGGGCCACGTCGGCCTGCTCTTCGCACACGTCTTCATCCTTGAGCGCGTCGCACTTCTGCTTGGCCGCCTTGTGGTCGGCCTCGATCTTCTGGATGGCGGTGCGGTAGCCCGCGTTGTCGGTCTTGTTCTGGGCGAGGGCGGGCGCAGCCGCGATGGTGACGCCGGCTACCGATGCCAGCAGCGATGCGATGAGCTTGTTCATGTCGATGTCCCTTGTGTTCGGTTGTTGTGATGGCGTCCATTAAACGCGCCACCGCAGAGATCATCTGTGCGAGAACGTACCTTGATGTGAAAACGTCTATTTCCCGTCAAGTAGCCCGCGGCGCCACAGGCTGTCGGCAGCCTCGAACGGCGCACCCGGCTTGCCGAAACCGGCGCCGTCGCCGGCCAGTTTCACCCAGGCGCGGGTGTCATGGCTGCTGTACGGTACCGCCACCTTGTCGCGCACGCCGGCCAGCCAGCGGTACACGCGCGCGTACTCGTCGGGCTTGCTGTGGCGGGTCCAGGCCAGCGCGGCGAGGTCGGCGAAGCCTTCTTCGCGGCGGGTCTCGCGCATCGCCTTCGACGCCGCCAGCAGCGAGGCGTCGACGGCGCTTTCCTCGTTCACTTCGACGAAGCCGGCCGGCAGCGCATGCCAGGCGCCTTGCGCGCGGCGCCAGCAGTGGGCGATCTCGTGCGCCGCCATCGCGGCGATCAATGGTTCCTGCTCGACCTCGGGCACGCCGGCCAGGATGGTCTCGGCATCCGGATTGTTACGCAGCGACATGACCAGCTTGCAGCGGCCATTGTCGAAGCCCATCGCCAGCGGCACGTCGTTCGGACGCGGCCGGGGCTGGACGGTAATGTCGAGCGGCAGTTTGAGTTGCTGGGAATAGGCAAGTACCGGGCCGGCTGCCTTGAGCCAACGCTGTTCCAGCGCGGTCAGTTCGGCGGCTTGCAGGGCCGGAGCCGCGCACAGCGCGGCGAGCAGGAGAGGCTTGAGCATGGTGCTTCTTTCGGGGACGATGAAATGCCTATCGGCAATTCTAGCCCTGAATCAAGCACTGCTTTGAGGAAAATATTGCTGCGTTTTAAGAAGATCAAACTTGTCAAATCAGCTCGCCACACCGGCGCTGGCGGCCGGCGCGTCGAGCGCATGCACGAGCCGCTGGGCGCCCTGCTCCAGCGCGGTGGCGGCCGAGGCAGCGCGCAGCAGCGCCGTTTCGCGGCGCGCCGTCTCGAGCAGCTCGGCGCCGGGCGCGATGGCCGACATTACCGCCGTCACCCGCGCCGCCGCATCGGCGATCGCAACAAACGACACCGCCTCTTCCTGCTGCGCGGCCGGGCTGGCGAGCAGTTTGCGGATATCGTGCGCGACCGAAGCTGCGCGTTCGGCCAGCGCCCGCACTTCCTGCGCCGCGCCGCCTTCATGGGCGCCGTTGCGCACGGCTTCCACCGCCGCGTCGAGCGCCAGGATATTGGCCTGGAAGGCGATGCCGTCGATGGCGCCGACGATCTCGTCCGCCCCGAGCGGCGCCGTCGGCGCAGGGGGCAGCGCCGCGGACTCCGGCACCACCGCCGCCGCGGGCTTCACGGTGCGCGCCAGGAACCAGGCGCCCGGCAGCACCGTCGTCAGGCACAGGGCCAGCATCCAACCGGGGAAGCTGGAACTCAGTTCGCGTGCCGCGCCCATGCCGTCGGCGGCGAGCTTGTCATGGAGTTCGACGAAACGGGTAAGGCTGGCCATCCAGTCGGCAAAAGCGGGGCCGGTCTGCTGGGTCAGCAAGGTTGCGGCCTCCTGGGCGCGGCCTTCGGCATGCAGGGCGATCACGCGGTCGAGCAGCGGCCGGGTGCGGCGCTCCTGCTCCTTGATCGCGGCCAGCGCCGCTCTTGCATCCGGCGCAGCGTCGAGCTGCTCGTGGAACAGCGCGTCGAGCGAGGAGGCGGCGCGGGCGTAGTTGTCGTTCTGGGTCTTGATGCGGCTGACGGGGCCGGCCGCCGCTGCGGCGCTCGGCGCCAGCACGACGTCGCGCAGGATGGTGGCGCGCTCGCGCACGCTGCCGCGCAGCTCCATGGCGTGGCGCTGCTTGGCGCGTGCGCCTCCTTCGGCGCCGTCGAGCAGGCTGCCGATCTGGCCCACGCGGATCATCGCGAAGGCGCTCAGGGCAAGGATCAGGAGGAGCAAGGCGCCGTAGCCGATGGCCAGTCGCGCGCCAATCGTGGTGGGCTTCGTCTTCATGTCGTGGTTTCCAGCAGTACCGTGGAAAGACGATCACGGCGCGCGGTGCACGCCAATACTTTCCCTCAGGCAATGCAGTCACTATAACATGGGGCTGTATGGATTGACGGCGCCTTCAGTTTAAGTTAAGTAAAAACCACGTGAAGTGTTGCGCCGATGCCATGCGGGCCATCGGTGCATTGTCATTTCGTCAGTGCGGCAGCGGTGATGAAGGATGGACGGATGTCGTTCGGCACCGAGGATTTCAGCTTGTCGAGCGCCTTCTGCACTTCCGGACGGATCACCACGTACTGCTTCATCATGGCCTGGGCGCGCGCATAATCGCCCGTGGCTTCGATGGTGAGGAACTCGCGGTCGAGGTCCGCCACGGCGCCCTTGATCCTCTTGAAGTCGACCGAGAAAGTGCCGTCGCCATTGGCGACGAACGCCCCCTTGTCGAGCAGGTAGTTGACCTGGATCGCCATGCCGCGTGCGTGCGAGGACGTCAATCCGAAGTGCAGGGTGCGGAAGCTCGAGGCCAGGAAGGTGTTGTACAGCTTGCGCTCGGCAAGCTCGCCCTGCCCCAGCGTGTCCTTCAGCAGGCCCTTGTCCATCATGTAGCCCAGCGCCCACAGGCCGGTGATGTCGGCCTTGGCTTCCTCGATGGTGGAATAGGTGTCCTTCAGGTCCTGGCGCGGGGTCGATTCCTTGCCGTCCTTCTTCGTCGTGTGCGGGCCGAGGCCGTGCATGATCTCGTGCGCCAGGATGTGGGTGAAGAAGGCGTCGAAGTCGAGGTCCTTCTGGTCCTCGGAGCGCAGCACCAGCTTCGAGATCGGTTTCAATGTCGACGCGAACTTCGCCTCCTGCACGTTCTTGAGCATCACCCGCTTGGAGCCGCGCTCGCGGATCACGCGCTCGTCGTTTGGCAGGTTGTAGGCCGCCGTCTGCACGCCCATATTGCCGTCGCCGGCGCCGTAGACCTCATTGACCACCACCATCGGTGCGATCGCGCCGACCTTCGGGTTGCGATACTGTTTGTCGAGCGGCAGGTTGTCCTCGAGTTCCTGCAGGTGCTTGCCGAAGAAGGCCAGCTTCTCCGTTTCCTTCTGGTCGCGGATGCTGACATAGGCTTCGAACGCCGCCTTGTAGCCGAACAGTTCGTCGTTATAGGTTTCGTACGGACCGATCGTGATGTCGACCGGCGAGTCGAGGTCCATCCAGGCGAAGTCGGAGGCCAGGTAGTCGTTGGACAGGAAGGCGTCCGCGCGCAGGCTCAGGAATTTCTTGAGCGAGGCGTTGTCGGTGGAAGCCGCCGCATCGCGCAGCAGCTTGGCCAGCTTTTCCAGGTCGGCGCGGAATTCGTCCGAGTACTTCACGGTCTTGAATTTGCCATCCGGGCCAGTCCGGATCACGGTGAAGAACCACTGCGCCTCGGCCTTCTGCGCAGCCGGCAAGCCGTTCATCCAGCCCTCCAGCGCGGCTTTGCCCGCGTTCTCCGGATAGAAGTTGGCGCCTTCCGGCTTCTTGGCCGGGATCTTGATGCCGGCATACTCCGCAGGCATGAAGGAGCGGTTATCGTCCAGCGACGACCACGGGCCCTTGTTCAGCCAGAAGGCGTTCAGGCGCGCGCGGCCAAGCTCGGACTTGTCCTTCTGCAGCGCAGCCCACAGGGCCTCGTTGCCGGACCAGCGCTGGCGCAGTTGCAGGGTGTCGACGATCTTCGCGGCCTCGATCAGCTTGGCGATGGCGGCGCGGTCGCCTTTCGACAGCTTCGACGTGTCGGCCTTGAGTTCGACCGGCGCGAAGCGCCTGGCCATCGTGCCCAGCTGGGCGACGCTGGCGGGTTCGGCGAAGGCCGTGCCGATGGCCGCGAACAGCACGAGAGGAGCGAGCAGTTTGTTCATGATGTCTCCATATCGGATTATTTGGTGAGTGCAGGTCCGGTGTACTTCATCAGTAAACCCTTCGGCCCCACCGCCCAGCCCTGGCGCGGGTTGGCGAAACCGACCGTGTTCATCGGCGTCGCGTCGAGCGCGGTCCAGTTGCGGCCGCCGTTCGTCGAGTAGCCCGATCCGGCCAGGCCGGCGGCTACAAACGCGCGTGGCGCGCCGGGCACGGGGACCACCACCGACATGTAGCCGGCTGGCGCCACCTCGACCGGCGTCCAGCTCGCGCCGCCGTCGTTCGTGTAGGCGCCGTTGATGCCGGCCATGCGGGTTTCCTTGTAGTCGCCGCCGGCGGCGAAGCCTTCCTTGCTGTTCAGGAAGCCGACCGAGAATACGCCGCGTGCGGGCGCGCCGGCAGGAATCGGCGTCGATGACGCGCGCCACGTCTTGCCGCGGTCAGCTGAGTGGAAGACGCGCGAATGCGCGCTGCCGCCGGTGGCGATCCAGGCATCGTTCGCACCCGTCACGGTAAGGCAGGTGCCGCTGGCGGCAAACGCGCCCTCGTTCGGCATCGCCTCGAGCCCTTTTGCCGCGACTTCGCGCCAGGTGACGCCGCCGTCGCTCGTCGTGTACACCTGGAAGCTGCCCTTGACCGGGTCGCCGAACAGGATGCCGTTGTCCTTGTCCCAGAACGCCATCGCGTCCCAGAAGCCTTCGGCGACCGCGTTGGTGGTGGTCAGCTTCCACGTCGCGCCGCCGTCCGTCGTGCGGTAGATGCGCGAGGCTTCGCCCGGCCCTGCTCCCATCACGACGGCGGTCTTCGCGTCGAAGGCCTGGATGTCGCGGAAGTCGATCTTGTCGGCCTCCGGCACCTGCATGGCCTGCCAGCTGGCGCCGTCGACGGTGCGCAGCACGGTGCCCTTGGCGCCGCTGGCCCAGGCCACGGTGTCGCTGACGACGGACAGGCCGCGCAGCTCGGCCGCGGTGCCGCTCGGGATAGCTTGCCAGGATTGGGCGGAGGCCGCGCTCGAAGCCAGGAAGGCGGCGGAAATCAGGACAAGAACGGGAAGTGACATGGGCGATCCTCGTATGGTTGAGTGATCGCCCATTGTAGCCCGCCGCACCTCGCAAAACCGTTTCAGGGGTTAGCGGCCTTGGCGATGGTGGCGAGCGGCTCGCTCTGCTCCCAGCCGCCGCCGAGCGCACGCGCCACGGCGACAGTGGCCAGCAGGCGCTGGGTACGGATCTGCGCCGCGGCGCGGTCGGCCGTCAGCGAATTGCGCTGGGCGTCGGTGACGTCGAGGTAGGTCGACACGCCGCGCTCGTAGCGCGCCTGCGCCACCAGCAGCGCGCGCGCCGCGGCTTGCTGCGATTGCGCCTGTACGTCGCCTTGCAGCTGGCGCTGCTGCACGTCCGACAGCGCATCCTCGACTTCGCGCAGCGCGGTCAGCAGGCGGGTCTCGTGGTTCGCCACCGCCTCTTCGTAGCGCGCTTTCGACAGCGCCAGGTTGGCGCGGTTGCGGCCGCCGTCGAAGACGGGCAGCGACAGGGCCAGTGGGCCGAAGGAGAACTGGCGCGCGCCGCCGCTGGCGAGGTCGCGCAGGTGTTCGGAGGCGTAGCCGAAGTTAGAGGTCAGCGACAGCGCCGGATAGAAGGCGCCATCGGCCACGCCCACCTGGGCATTGAAGGCCTTGATCTGCGCGACACTGGCCGCCAGGTCGGGACGCTGGCCCACCAGGCTGGCCGGCAGGCCGACCGGGATGCGCGGCGGCTGCGGCAGCTGGACGCCGGGCGTCGTCGCCATCAGCGGCGCGCTTGGCGATGCGCCGACCAGGGTCGCCAGCGCATGTTCGACCGTATTGCGCTGGCGCTGCACCTCGTGCAGGTCGGCTTCGGCATTGGCGCGCTCGATGCGGGCGCGCGAGACGTCGAGCTCGTTCGACAGGCCGGCATTGAAGCGCGCTTCGACCAGGTCCTGCGCCTCGCGGCGGGCGTCCAGCGCGCCGCGCAGGATCGCGAGTTCCGCATCCAGCCCGCGCAGCTGCCAGTAGTTCGACGCCACCTGGCTCGATAACAGCAGGATCACGCCGTCGCGGTCGTCCTGGGCCGCCAGCGCCTGGGCGTCGGATGCTTCGACCACGCGGCGCACGCGGCCCCACAGGTCGAGTTCATACGAGAGCGAGGCGCCAACGGCGAAGTTGTTGCCCTCGATCGAGCGGCCGCCGAGCGCGATGCCCTGCGAGGTTTCGCTCGAGGTGCGCGAGTTCGAGATGCCGGCATTCACCGACAGATTCGGCGCCTGGCCGGCGCGCACCACACCCAGCTGGGCTTGCGCCTGCAGCAGACGTTGTGCAGCCGCTTTCACACCCGGGTTGTCGCGCAGCGCGCGGCCTTCCAGGCCATCGAGGGTGGTGTCGCCGAACACGGTCCACCACTGGGCCGGCAGGCGCGCCGCGTCATTCGTCGCCGCCGCGTGGCGGTAGGCCGCATCAGGCGCGCTTGCCGGCGCCTTGAAATCCGGGCCGATGGTGGTGCAGCCGCCCAATGCCGCGGCCAACGCCGCGATCAGTACAGTATTCTTCAGCATAGTCATTCTCTCCAATCAGTGCGCGCCAGACGCGCCGCCCGGGGACTTCACCTTGTCGGCCAGCCAGATCGCCGCGATGCAGCCGATCAGCACGATGCCGATGATCCAGAAGCCGTCGTTGTAGGCCATCACATAGGACTCGCGCCGCACGATGCGGTCGATCACGGCCAGCGCCTGGTTCGCGGCCGACGCCGGGTCCATGCCATTGGCCATGAAGCTCTGGGTCAGCGCATCCAGGCGCTGCTGGGTGGCCGGCGCATAGTTCGACACCGCCTCGCCCAGCACCGCCGAGTGGAAGTGCTCGCGGTTGGTGAGACTGGTCGCCAGCAGCGCGATGCCGATCGAGCCGCCCAGGTTGCGGGTCATATTGAACAGGCTCGAGGCCGACGGCATGTCGCGCGGCGGCAGGCCCTGCATCGCGAAGTTCGACAGGGTCAGCATCACGAAGGGCTGTCCGATCGCGCGGATGATCTGGGTCACCATCAGCTGGTCGTAGCCGGTGGTGGCGTCCATGAAGGCGTTCATCAGGCAGGAGCCGCCGAACAGCAGCAGGCCGAAGGAACACAGGATGCGGTTGTCGACCTTCGACGACAGCGCGGCCGCGAACGGCATCACGAGCAGTTGCGGCAGGCCGACCCAGGCGATCACTTCGCCGATCTGCATCGGGGTATAGCCGGCGATCTGGCCCAGGTACAGCGGCAGCAGGAAGGAGGAGCCGTACAGCCCCATGCCGGTGACGGCCGACAGCACGGTCGCGACCAGGAAATTGCGCTGCCCGTAGAGGCGCAGGTTCACGAACGGATCCGGCCGGGTGAAGCTCACCACCACCCAGCCCAGGATGCCGATGAGCGACAGCGAGGCGAAGACGACGATGAAGGACGACTCGAACCAGTCCTTCGAATTGCCCTCTTCCAGGAAGATGGTCAGGCAGGCCAGGCCCATTGCCATCATCGAGATGCCGAGCCAGTCGGCCTTGATCAGCATTTTCGCGTTCGACTTTTCCTTGTCGAGGCCATAGATCATGCCGGCGATGAGCAGCACGCCCGGCACCCAGTTGATGTAGAAGATCGAGGGCCAGCCGTACAGCTCCGACAGGTAGCCGCCCAGGGTCGGGCCCATGGCTGGCGCCAGCGTGGCGGTGAGGCCGAAGATGGCCATGCCGGTGGCGCGCTTCGACGCCGGCAGGCGCGTCATCACCAGGGTCATCGCCATCGGGATCAGCGCGCCGCCGGTGAAGCCCTGCAGCATGCGGAACACGATCATCGATTCCAGGTTCCAGGCCGCGCCGCACAGGGTCGAGAACACCAGGAACAGCGCCGTGGTGCCGATCATGTAGTTGCGCACCCCGAAGGCGCGGGTGAACAGCGCCGTCATCGGGATCACGACGATCTCGGCGCACAGGTAGGCGGTCGAGATCCACGAACCCTCTTCCTGGGTGGCCGAGAGCGTGCCCAGGATGTCGCGCAGCGAGGAGTTGGTGATCTGGATGTCGAGCACCGCCATGAAGGCGCCCAGCATGCCGGCGGCCACCGCGATCCAGGTGCGCGCATCGATGCGGGCGCCGTTGGCGGGCGCGCCGGGCATAGCGCCCGGCGCGGCAGCCTTGGTAAGGCTAGTCATGATGAATCCTTAGTGCGCAGCCGCCGCGGTCTGGGTGTGCGCGACCTTCTGGCTAAGTTCCACCTCGGCCACCACCGACATGCCCGGCACCAGGCGGCCGGCGTACTTCTTCACATCGCTTGGGTCGAGCACGATCTTGACCGGCACGCGCTGGACGATCTTGGTGAAGTTGCCGGTGGCGTTATCGGCCGGCAGCAGCGCGAACTGGTTGCCCGAGGCCGGCGAGAAGCTGTGCACGCGGCCGGTCAGGTGCTTGCCCGGCAGCGCGTCGACTTCGAGTTCGACCTGCTGGCCCGGCTCCAGGCCGGCCAGCTGCGTTTCCTTGAAGTTGGCGGTGACCCAGACCTCGTCCTCGACCACGGCCAGCAGCTGCTGGCCCGGCTGCACGCGGGCGCCGACTTCGACGCTGCGCCTGCCGATGCGGCCCGCCACCGGCGCCACGATGCGGTTGTAGGCGACCTGCTGCCGGGCGTCCTTCAGCTGCGCCTGCAGTACCTTGATCTGGGCTTTCAATACGTCGCGGCCGGCGGCGGCGGCGGTGATTTGCGCCTGGGCGGCGCTGGCGCTGTCGCGGCGCGCGGCGACGTCAGCCACGGCCGATGCACGCGCGGCGCTCGACGCATCCACTTCGGCCTTCGAGACCGCCTTCATGGTCTCGTTGTACAACTGGCCGAAGCGGTCGGCGTCCTGGCGCGCACGCACCAGCTGGGCCTCGGCCTGGCGGATCTGGGCGCCGGCGGCGGCGGCCTGCGCCTTCACCTGCAATACCTGGGCGTCGGCCTGGCCGATCTGCTGTTCGACGCTGGCGATCTGCGCCTCGATCTGCTCGACGCGCACGCTGTGGTCGGCCGGGTCCAGCTCGGCGATCACGTCGCCGGCTTTCACGATCTGGTTATCGTCCACCAGCACGCGCGTCACCACACCGGCCACCCGGCTCGAGACCGGGTGCACGCGGCCGGTGACGTAGGCGTTCTCGGTTTCCACGAAGTGGCTGCTGCGGTACCACATGCGACCGCCGGCGCCGAGGGCGACCAGGGCGATCACGGCCACCACGCCGAGCACGCGCTTGTTGGGCGGATTCTTGCCGGGCGCTGCAGGTGCTGGTGCTTGCTGGGCTGGCTGCTGCGCGGCCGGGGTATGCGATTCTGCCATGACGGTCAAACTCCGAAATAAATGAAATGGGTCAATCGCATTATTCGACATGCGCCGGTCGAAGTCAAGAAATGAAACGGTTGCATTTCATTTTTAGGTCGTTTACTCTATCCACCATGTCCAAAGCCAACACCGACACCATTTCGCCCGCCAAGACATCCGGCCGCCCCAAGGCGTCGGAGGTCGAGGCTCGTACCCAGGACTTGATCTGCACCGCTGGCCAGCTGTTCCTGAAACACGGCTATGCGGGCGTCAGCCTGGAAGCGATCGCACGCGAAGCGCGGGTCGCGGTGCGGACTATCTACGTGAAATTCGGCGGCAAGGCCGGCCTGCTGAAAGCCGTGTTGCAGAAGCGCCGCGAGCGCTTCTTCCCGGTCGGGAAGATGGACCTCGACCAGCGTCCGCTGCGCGAAGTGATCGACGAGTTCGCCGGCTATTTCTACGACATGCTGTGCGAGCCGGATGCGATGGCGCTGCAGCGCGTGGTGATCGCCGAAGCCGGCAGCAGCCCGGAACTGGCCGAAGCCTTCTACGAAGCCGGCCCGCGCGCCACCCGCGACATGCTGGAACGCTACTTTGCCCGCCCCGATATCCGCGCCCAGCTGCGTGCCGACGTGCCGGTCACCCTGCTCGGCGCCCACCTGATCGCCTGCATCAACGGCGACCCGGTCATGCGCTTCCTGTTCCCGGAGCGCGAGCCGGCCCGCGTGGAAGCTCGGCGCCTGCTTTCCGAGCGTCTAGAGTTGTTTTATCGCAGCATTCTTTGACCAGATGGTCAGAAAGTGGTCTGTGCGACAACGCACGGACCTCGGTGGCGTCTGCGTGCGACACTGGATCCCTTACCAAAGGAGGATGTCATGAATAATAAAACGACAGTGGCAGTTCGCCGCGAGGAGGACAAATGAGCAAATCTTCCCGATACGAATGGCGTGACCAGCAGGCCGCCTTGCAGGAGCGCATGAAAGGCTTCCTGCAGAACCCGAGCAATGAACAGCTCGACGCCGTGGTCGCCGACATGCGCGCCTATGCTGCCGCTGCCCAGGCAGGCACCATCGATATCCCGGAACGTTTCATCGCGTTCACCTGACCGATGCCTTGAAGCTTCGGCCAGCCGAACACGCCGCCCCGCGCAAGCCGGGCGGCTTTTTTCGTCCCGGATTCAGGCCAGGGCCGGCGTCGACTCGGCCTGCGCCTGGGTCTCGAAATCGAACAGCCTGGTCAGGCAATACACTTTGCGCGGCGCCCGGTGGCGCTCGTGGATTTCGCGCGTCATGACCTCGACCCGGCGCGGCTGGGTCGCCACCTGGCTGGGGTCGATGGCATCAACGGCGCCTTCCGCGAAGCGCGCGGCGAGTTGCTGGGAAATGGTGCCGTGGACTACGCTCGATGCGCCGTGAATGGTGGTCTTCAGTTCGAAGCAGCGCGTTTCGGGCAGGACGAAGACCGTCCCGACGTATTCATTGCCGTGTTCGTACATATCGTCTCCCTTGCGGTTGTCTGCACACGCACGCCTCCATCATAGCGTCTTTACACAGCGATCCGCAGCGGCACGATTGAATCCCGACTGGTTTATTGACCACTGTGACAAAGCGATAATATTGCGCAACTGCAATCTGATAAGCTCCCTCCGCCCATTTGGGCATACCAGACACCATAGGAATGAAATGAACTTCAAGATTGCTCCTGGCGCGCTGCGCAGCGCCGCCACGATCCTGCTGCTCGCCGGTTCGGCGCTGCTGACCGGCTGCGCCAGCTTCTACGTCGACACCGCCACCAAGGAAGTCGCCAGCACCCAGTTCAAGAAAATTGCCCAGCCGCGCCCGGTGCAGCTGAGCTTTGAATTCCAGACCAACGGCGCCCCGAACGCCCAGGCCACCGCCCTGCTGCGCGGCCAGGTGAGCGACCAGGTCCTGGCCAGCGGCCTGTTCTCCAGCGTCGTCGCGGACGGCAAGAGCGCCATGCTGAACGTGGCGGTCAACAACCTGCCGGCCGACACCGCCGCCGCCGCCAAGGGCTTCGTGACCGGCCTGACCTTCGGCCTGGCAGGCAATGTCGTCACCGATTACTACGAGTGCAAGATCACCTACCTGCCGGCCGGCCAGAGCACCCCGGTCGTCACCACGGCCCGCCACGCGATCCATACCAAGCTGGGCGCGGCCGGCGATCCGGCGAACGCCGTCAAGTCGGCCAGCGTCGAGGACGCCGTGCGCACCATGACGCGCCAGATCGTCTCGAACGCCCTGAATGCGCTCTCCCAGCAACCGGTCCTGAACTAAACCACCATGAACAAATTCTTCCGTTTCTGCGCCCTCGCTTGTGCCGGCGCCATCACCGTCCTGATGACGGGCTGCGCCTCGACTCCGATGGGCATGCCGCAAGCGTCGATCGAGAACACCGCGCGCCTGCGCAGCGCCCCGTTGGCGCCGGTCAAGGTCGGCGCGTTCACCCTGGACAGCGCCAAGCCGGCCGATCTGGACAAGAGCATGAGCCTGCGCGCCGCCAGCATCCACTCTCCGGTGAACAATTCCTTCGCCCAGTACCTGGGCGAGACCCTGCGCGCCGAGCTGGCTGCCGCCGGCCTGGTCGATCCCAACTCGCAAACCGTCATCACCGGTTCGCTGGTCGAGAGCGAAGTCGACACTGCCATCGGCACCGCGCGCGCCAAGCTGGCCGCGCGCTTCGTGGTCACCCGCGCCGGCGCCGTGCGCTACGACCGTACCCTGGCGGCCGAGTCGAGCTGGGAGTCGTCGTTCGTGGGCGCGGTCGCGATCCCGATGGCGGCCGGCCAGTACCAGAACCTGTACCGCAAGCTGGCGGGCCAACTGTTCGACGATGCGGACTTCCGCAAGGCGGTCGCGCCGTAAGCCGGCTGCGCTTCGCCACCACGCCGCCTGCGGGCGGCGTTTTCATTTCGCGCCTTTGCCATGCAACTCGCGCCGGCGCGCCGGCGCTTCGTCGCACGCCGCGGCCGGCGGCGGATGCGATCGCTAAAGTAGCTCCATCAACCCACCGCATGGAGCCCCGCATGAACCCGATCCGCACCGCCTGCCTTCTGCTGACCCTGCTGGCCGGCGCCGCCAACGCCGCCGACCTCACCATCCGTGTCCAGGACGTCTCTTCCGCGCAAGGCACCGTCATGGTCGCGCTCTACGATGGCGCCGGCAGCTTCCTGCGCAAACCAGTGCAGACCGCGCAAGCGGGCGCGGTTGCAGGCAGCGTCGACATTGTCGTCAAGGGTCTGCCGGCCGGCGACTACGGCATCGCCGTGTTCCACGACGCCAACGGCAACGGCACGATGGACCGCAACGCGATCGGCATCCCGGTCGAGGACCACGCATTCAGCAACAACGCGCGCGGCGTCATGGGGCCGCCAAGCTTCGAGCAGGTGAAGTTGGCCCTGCCGGCCGCCGGCGCCACCGCCACCATCAGCCTGCGTTGAGGAGCGCCGTTATGGACCGCCGCCGTTTTCTCGAAGCCGGGTTCAGCCTGGGTGCCCTGAGCCTGGCCGGCGCCGCGCGCGCCGACCAGGAAACCTACCGCCGCTTCCACGCCGCGCTGGCGCGCGAGCCGGCCCTCGGTGTCTACGCCGACACGGTTGGCAGCCAGGTCGGCGAGGCAAGCATCGTCGGCCGCATCCCGAAGGACCTGCAAGGCAGCTTCTTCCGCAACGGCCCGGGCCGCTTCGAGCTGGGCGGCGAGCGCTACCACCATTGGTTCGACGGCGACGGCTTCGTCCAGCGCTGGACCATCCAGGACGGCAAGGTGCGGCACCAGGGACGTTTCGTCGAGACCCAGCGTTACCGCGACGAATCCGCGGCCGGCCAGTTCCTGTACCCGGCCTTCGGCACCTGGGTGGCGCGCCGGGGTTTTCGCGACAACGACACCGTGAACGCCGCCAACACCAACCTGGTCCCGTTGAACGGCCGCGTCTACGCGCTGTGGGAAGGCGGTTCGGCCTACGAGGTCGATCCGGAAACCCTGGCGACGGTCGGCGTGAAGACCTGGCGCGACGACCTGCGCGCCATGCCCTTCTCGGCCCACCCGAAGCTCGACCCGCAAGGCGGCATGTGGAATTTCGGCGCCTTTCCCGGCGCGAACCGGATTGCCCTATACCAGATCGGGGCCGACGGCGCCGTGCTACGCACCGGTCTCATCGACGTACCGCAGCAAGCGCTGGTGCATGACTTCGTGGTGAGCAGCAAACACCTGATCTTCCTGGTGCCGCCCTACGATATGAAAGGCGGCAAGGACCTGAGTTTCGCCGAACGTCACGTCTGGGCCGGCAGCGGGCCGGGCGCGCGGCCGATGCGCATCGTCGTGGTCAGCAAGGACACGCTCACGGTGCGCCAGGTGTTCGAACTGCCGCCACGCATGGTGTTCCACTTCGGGAACGCGTGGGAAGACGGCGCCTGTACCCGCTTCGACGTGGTGCTGCACGAGGGCGACGCGCTGGCAGAACTTGGCGGCCTGATGTCGGGCGTGCGTCCCGACCGCCTGCAGTCGAACAGCGAAGCAGTGCAGATCTGCCTCGACTACGAGGCGAAGCAGGCGCGCACCAGCCGCCTGTTCGGATCCAGCGAATTCCCACGCGTCGCGCCGCAGACCGTCGGCGCACGCCATCGCCGCCTGGTATTACTGGGCATGGGGGACACGGTGCTGTCGAGCGTGAACCTGGTCGACACCGACAGCGGCAAGATCGACGGCTACCGCTTCGGCGCCGGCTGGCAGGTCGAGGAGCACGTGCTGGTCCCGCGCCGCAATGCGCGTTCGGAGCTTGATGGCTACCTGGTCGGCGTGGCCCAGGATCTGAAAAAGGGCGTGGGCGTGATGACCGTGTTCGACGCCGCGCGGGTCAGCGCAGGCCCGGTGGCGATGGCCCGACTGCCCTATCGCACGCCGCACTGTTTTCATGGTAATTTCTTAACTGCATGATTACCGCCACCCCAACCCGGCGCGGCCACCCGCTGGAACTGATTCCCCTGTTCCGGCGCTGGCCCTCCTCGCCCCTGCGCAATCTACTCTATACCGCGATCTGGAGCAGCCTGCTGGCGCTCGCGCTGACGATATTGCAGGTCGTGTTCGGACGCGGCGGCGTGCCGGTCTTGCGGGTGCTGGCCGGCACCCTCGTCATCAGTAACCTGATCGGCTTCACGATCCACGGCGCCCTGCAGCTGCTGGAGACCTACCTGCCGCGCGAGCACATCCGCCTGTTCCGCTGCGCGCAATTGCTGGCGGTCGCCGCGGCCAGCATGTTCGGCATCCCGCTCGGCAATGCGCTGATCGCCGGCGTCAATCCGCTGCGCTTCTTCCAGCAAGCCTCCGTGCTGGCCGGCCTGGCCGCCTTCGCGATGCTGACCGCGGTGCTGATGGTGATGCTGCTGGTCGCCGGCGAGCGGCGCCTGCGCCGAGCAGAAGAAGCCGCGCGCCAGCAAGAGCAGATCGCCGCCGCCGGACGCCTGATCGCCGAAGCCCGCCTGCGCGCACTGCAGGCCCAGATCGAACCGCATTTTTTATATAACACCCTGGCCAATGTGGTCAGCCTGATCGACGCCCATCCAGCAAAGGCGAAGCGCATGCTGGAGCGCTTCATCGACTACCTGCGCGCCAGCCTGGCCGCCAGCCGCGCCGAACACGCGACCGTCGGCAGCGAGCTCGATCTGGCCGGCGCCTACCTCGACGTGCTCGGCGTGCGCCTGGAACAGCGCCTGCGCTGGCGTGTCGAATCGGATGCGGCAGCGCGTGCGCTGCCGATGCCGCCGATGCTGCTGCAGCCGCTGGTCGAGAACGCGATCATGCACGGCATCGAACCCAAACTCGAAGGCGGCGAGATCGTCGTGCGCGCGCGGGTCGCCGATGGCCTGCTGTGCGTCGAAGTGCATGACACGGGCCTCGGCCTGCGCCCGGCGCCGCCGCGTCCCGGCGGTGGCGTCGGCCTGTCGAATCTGCGCGAACGCCTGCGCCAGCTGTCCAGCGGCGGTGCGCGGCTGGAACTCATCGAAAACCCCGCGGGCGGCGTCACCTCGCGCCTGCTGCTCCCCCTATGACCGACCACCCACACGCCCTGATCGCGGACGACGAGCCGCACCTGCTCGACTACATGGAATCCCAGCTCACGCAAGCCTGGCCGGGCCTGCGCATCACGCGCGCCGCCAACGGCATCCAGGCACTGGAACTGATCGACGAACTGGCGCCGGACGTGGTGTTCCTCGACATCCAGATGCCGGGCTTGAATGGCATCGAGCTCGCGGCGCGCCTGTGCGAAGGCGCGCATCCGCCGCGGGTCGTGTTCACCACGGCCTACGATCACTACACGCTGCAGGCCTTCGAGCATGCGGCGTTTGACTATCTGCTCAAGCCGATCGGGCTGGAGCGGCTGTCGCGGACCGTGGCGCGGCTGAAGGAAGCGCTGGCCAAGCCGGCTGGCGTGCCGCCGGCATCGGATGCGCTTGCGGCCTTGTTGCGCCAGTTGGGCGTGGCGGCGCCTGCTGCTGCGCCGCTGCAGTGGATCCGGGCGGCCAAGGGGCAGGAGACGCGGCTGATTGCGATCGACGAGGTGATTTATTTTCAGAGCAATGACAAGTACACCAGTGTGTATTTGGCGGATGGGGAGAGTTTGATTCGGACGCCGCTGAGCAAGTTGAAGGAGCAGCTCGATACGCAGCAGTTCTGGCAGATCCATCGCGGCGTAATCGTCGCAGCCAGGCATATCGCAGGGACACGCACCGATTTTCGCGGGCGGCTTCACGTACGCCTGAAAGGACGCGACGAGCAGCTGGTGGTGAGTCGGAACTACGTTGACCTGTTCAAGCAGATGTAGGCTTCACGATTGCAGGGACACCTGCCCTGCTTCCACCAAGGCTTTGGCTTCGGGCCCGATGTAAAAGCTGCCATGCCTGACCAGAGCGCTCCTGACGCGCCGGATCACCTTCTTGCCCCATGCGATGAAGGCTTCGTCTTTCGTGACCGGCATGTCGTCCTCGCCGAAATAGGAATCGATGAAGTAGATCCTGCTGGGCCGGATCGTCTCGCCATTGCTGGAGCCGCGATTGAACTCGAGGACCGGGCTGCGGAGGGTATCGGTTGTCCAGTAGTCGGGACCCGGGACGTGGCGGAACGGCAGCGCGTCCAGGTCGGCAAGGCGTACCAGGTTGAGAAACAGCCAGGCATGGCCGTCTTCCTCGAAGCGCAGGGCTGGTAGCACGCGGGGCGACGGAGCCTGCGCCCGGCGGTGCAGGACGGCTACCGGTTCGATCGACCGGATCACGGTCTCGATCATCTCGGTATCGCTGTCGGTCAGGTAGAAGTTGAGTTGGTGTCCCATGTGCGGATTATAGGTTCAGCTCGCGACCTTAGCACGTCGTTCCGGCGAAGGCCGGAACCCAAGTTTGTGCCGCAGCCACTAGCACCAAAAAGAAACGGGACCCTCAGGTCCCGTTTCCACTATGCAGTCCGAAGACCGATTACTTCTTCCGCATCGGCGGCAAGTCGGTACAAACGCCCTTGTACACCTCCGCCGCCATCCCGATCGACTCGCCCAAGGTCGGATGCGGGTGAATCGTCTTCCCGATATCCACCCCGTCCGCGCCCATCTCGATCGCCAGCGCTACTTCACCGATCATGTCACCGGCATTGGTCCCGACGATCGTACCGCCGATGATGCGCTTGGTTTCCGCGTCGAACAGCAGCTTGGTGAAGCCTTCGTCACGGCCGTTGGCGACCGCGCGGCCGCTGG
>Ga0265798_10000353_pt1 | contig 81969 bp, 74 predicted proteins | sample P3T30metagenome_FD_192430 | JGI IMG/M metagenome (GOLD analysis project Ga0265798, IMG submission 192430) | Plant litter microbial communities from East Loma Ridge, Irvine, California - P3 T30 | ecosystem: Environmental > Terrestrial > Plant litter > Unclassified | place: USA: California... | reverse complement strand
GTGGAAGGAGTTACGAATTATTATCCTTTTGGAATGATGCACAATAGTCAGTATTATAATTTTGAAAATGCCTACAATTATAAGTACAACGGAAAGGAATTGCAGGAGACGGGAATGTATGATTACGGGGCGAGATTTTACATGCCGGATATTGGGAGATGGGGAGTCGTGGATCCGTTGGCGGAGAAATATATCAATTGGTCACCGTATAGTTATAGCATAAATAATCCTATTCGTTGGATTGATCTTGATGGACGTGGTGTAACTGATGTAGTTTTAAGAGGTGATCAGGCTAAAGAAGCTTTTGAGCAGTTAAAAAATGCGTCGAGTAATTTGAATCTAAAAATGGACTCAAAAGGAAAAGTTACTGGAACACTGAAAAAAGGAGCAACTGCGACAGATGCTGAATCAACTTTGCTTTCAGCGATGAGCAATAAAAGTGTAGTAGTAGATGTATTAGCTCAAAGTAGTAATGTCATAGAATCAGATAATACAGCAATATTTGGAGGAACATTTAGAGGCAGTACTATTAATTCCTCAATAGATGCATCCTTAGAAGGATCACCAAATACAATAACTCATGCAAATCAAATTATAAATCCTACGGATTTAGGTACAATGGATACTTATTATAGTGCAGTAAAGGGCTTTGGAGTTATGCACGAAATACTTGAAGCTTATGATGGGGCAATAAATAGTTCAGGTGCAATAAATACTGTAGGAAGTAAAAACCGAGAGGTAAGTTGGGACAGTTATCTGTCAGCACATAATAATGCAAATGCTTTAGATCTCGAATAAATTATAATTTGCAATCTGAGAATAAAATTTTGCCAAGAACTACAGGAGGTAATATAAGAATTGAAAGAACACTTTACAGACAAGTAAATGGTGTTAGAGAGTCAAAATCACTAGGAACTGTTGAAATTAAACCCAAAACAAAATAAATGAAAACCATATCATTTTTAATAATAATCTTGGTGATGAGCTATTGTTCTAATAATAAATTATCTACAAGAAATGATGATACTAATAGTTCGTATGAGATCTTAAAAATTGATAGTATTAAAAGTATGTATTTAATACAAATCCGAAATGGTAAGATTAATGAATTAGTATTATCAGAAAGAAATTGTAAAGCAAAAAGTAAAAATAAAATAGTTGTAGGAAAGAAATACCCATTAAAAATTGATCCTTTAGATTTATACTTTAATGATGATGATTTTGAAAAGAATGGATTTAAAGTAGATGATATTAATGTTAAAAGTCTTACACAAGGAACTATATATATGAGCAATAATCTTTGCGGACTTTATATATCGGAAAAGTAAATTATAATTTCCGTTATAAACAAAAACCCATCGCAATTGCGATGGGTTTTTGTTTATAATGAATTAGTAATTTTCTACGAGTATGCTTTTTTAGCTTTATAATCACGAATAGTAAGGTCAAGAAATCTTGTGATCAGAGCTTTATCTTCTTCGTTCATATCCTTTTTTCAGAAGTTCGATGTCTTTAATAGAAACTGTTTCATCGTTCAGCAAAGCATCACTTGAAACTCCTAAAGCATCGGCAATATTTTTAAGCGCATCCGCAGGCGGAATGCTGCTTCCCAATTGTATTTTAACTGGAAATTTTATTTGTATATCCATTCCATTGTTTAATCCCAACTGCTTTGAGAAGTTAAGATTTTTTTCCAAACTTTAAAAGTTATTATTAGACTGTTAATATATATTTCTGAAAAATTATTAACATATAATACGTCAAGTTTTGTCGTATGCGTATTTTAAGTTTGCTTAATCATATGATAATACTCATACTAAATCTTTTTAATGTGATGTAATATTTGTTAATAAAAAGTTAAATTTGCGGCGTTAAAAAAAATCAAATCATGAAAAAACTCTACATGAGTGCAGCTCTACTATGCACAACAGCGGTATGGTATGCTCAGGATGTTGTATGGCAAAAAGACATTAAATCCTCCACTCAGGATTTTCTCTCACAAGTCACCACAACAATCGATCAGCAATATCTTATTACAGGAAGCTCTATTCAATCGCAGAAGCTTATTTCCGAAAACAAACAAAACAACGGTTACGATTTTCATCTCGTTAAATTAAATCAACAAGGTGAGGAAGTCTGGGAAAAGTATTTCTCGGGACAAAACCATGATTTTCTTTCTGCAACAGTTGCTACTCAGGAAGGTGGTTTTCTGTTGGCAGGAACTTCTTATTCAGGAAAAGGGTTAGATAAAAAAGATGACGCTAAAGGCGGATCTGATATCTGGCTGATCAGAATCAATGAATATGGTGATGAGCTGTGGCAGAAAACTTTGGGAACTTCTCAGGATGAGGAAGCTAGAGTAGTGATCCAAACGACAGATTTCGGATTTTTTGTTGCCGGAAACGTACAGAATGCACCGAAAGGTTTTGGGTCTAAAGATGTACTGATCTCAAGACTCGATAAGAACGGAAAAGAACTTTCTCAGATTATTATAGGTGGAAAAGGTCTTGACGAAGTAGAAAAGATGATTCCTACGATTGACGGTGGAGCGTTGATGGGGATCTACTCCAGAAGTAATGTGGGCGGATCAAAGAAAACAGAAAACTTCGGTGAAGGAGATTTTTGGATTGTGAAGCTAAGCAAAGAAGGAAAAGTAGAGTGGGAAAAGAATTTCGGAGGCAAAGGTGATGATCATTTAAGAACCTTAGCGATGACTTCTACAGGATTCATTATTGGAGGAGAATCAAGATCTGAAAAGTCAGGAAATAAATCTGTGGGCATTGAAGAAGGTACTGATATCTGGTTAATCTCCTTGAATGAAAGAGGTGAAGAACTGTGGCAGAAATCTTACAATTTTAAGAACAGGGATGTTCTGATGGGAATGAATGTGGTGAAAACCGGTGACGATAAAACCTCAAAAGGAATTTTACTCGGAGGTTATACTCAGTCGGAAGGAAGAATAGAAGCGGACGATGAAACATTTTGGATGCTGTATCTGAACCAGGATGGCAACGAGCAGTGGAGAAAGCATGTGAAAGGTCTATCAAGAAAAAAGGAGGAAAGGTTATCTGATATTAAATTAAACAGAGACGGCTCAATCATTTTGGCAGGAACAAGTGCTGAGGAGTTAGGAAAAGAGAACTGGAAAATTGTGAAGCTGGGAGATAAACAATTAGATCAGTTGATTGAAAAACTAGACATTAAGATCTATCCGAATCCAGTATCTGACTACTGTTATGTTGAAATCTGGTTCGATTTTAAAGAAGCTGATATTCTAATATATGATATGGGCGGAAGACAGCTTCAAACATTAAAAACTAAAAACAAAATCACTAAGATCAATACTCAGAATCTGATTCAAGGGGCTTATCTGGTGACCATAAAAACTAATACAAATAAAACGGCGAATGCTAAAATCATTAAAAAATAAGAATGAAAAATAAGACGAATTATATCTACATTTTAACTTTGCTGATGTTTTCGATAAGGATATCATCACAAGCTCCGGATATCAAATCTCCTCAAACCTATCAATTTGAAAAATACGGAAATATTCCTATTAACCTGAATTCAGGCGGAAATTCTTATTCCATAAATCTGTTTAATCTTCCCATTAGTGATAATGATGATTACAATGTTAATCTGAGCTACTACGGAACAGGATTCGTTCCTGCTAAGAAAGCAAACTATGTAGGACTAGACTGGTCACTTGACTTCGGAGGTTCTGTAACAAGAACAGTTCGAGGAGTTGCAGATGATTTTTTGCTTGGGGGGAACTCTAATGAATTATATGGTTACCTTGAAGGTGTGAGGGCTTGTAATAGGGACAATTATAGTATTTACACAGGAAATTACAGCCATCACCCGATCACATCTTCTGCTGGAGTGGGAATAAAATGTGGAACTTATTCTTACGAACTTGAGCCGGATATTTTTAACTTTAATTTTGCAGGAAAGAGCGGCTATTTTTATATTGGTAATAATGGTATTCCCGTAATAGCTTCGGAGGAAAAGGGTCTCAAAATCGATATTGCTGGACTTTCGTCAAAGCAACCATTACAAATGTTTGATGATGGATCACGATGTAAAACCAAAGAATCAACTATTACTATTACAGATGGTAAGGGCGTAAAATATTATTTTGGAGGAAAATTTGAAAATTTGGATATCTCTTATCCAATGGTAAATTCTCAGAGCGCATCCAGTAAATTTACAATAACTGCTTGGAACCTATATAAAATCGAGTACCCTAATAACAACGTCATTGACATTACTTATACACCTGTTCCTATTGACTTTAATGACAGAACATTTTGCTACGATAGAGATCTTATGCAAAATATCAAAGAGCCACTTGTTTTATTTCTTGATCAGTCATTTGTTTATGAGCGAAGTATTCATGCAGAAAGGTATGGTTACAGCATGGGAAATCTCTTATATGATGGTGTTGTGCGTTGGGGTGATGGATCTAGTTATAATGATACAGGAATTGGCTATGCTAGGCAACAGGCTTCTAAGAAAAGTTTACCTCAAAGAATCACGTTTAATGATACTCAAATAGCTTCGTTCAACTATGAAAGATTTGATAAATATGCACAACATCGTCTACCATCTTACAGATTAACAGGAATTGCATTTTCAAATCAGGTAGGACAAGCTGTAAAAAGTGTGAACTTAACGTATTATAGAAATAAAGACTACTTCTTTCTTGATAAGGTAAAGATGTTTTTAAAATCAAAGCTATCGTTCGATTATTTTAATGAATACAGTTTCGATTATTATTCTAAAGATAACCTTCCTGACGATTCTACTACAGGTATCGATTACTACGGCTATTGGAATGGACAACCAGCCACTCCACTGGTTCCTAAATTTACAGTAAATAAGTCTACCGCTGATTATGCTTTTATGGAAACTTTCAGAGAATCCAATACTAATTTGTTTGCCACTTCATTACTGAAGAGTATAACTTATCCTTCAAAAGGAAAAACAGAATTTATTTATGAGCCACACAATTACAGCCAAAAATTAGATAGAAATTACGCTTCGCAATTTAAAAATGTGGTAGTAGATGCAGATGGCAATACCGGGGGAGGCAGGGTTCAAAAGATTATTAACTATACAGAAACAGGACAAATTACTGATACAAAGGAGTATAAGTATGTAAAAGATTACAATCCGAATGTTGCAAATACGACTAGTAGTGGCATACTTTCCAATTACTATCGTTTTTTAAATTATATATCGAAACATAATTCAAATGGAAATTATGAAAAATTGGATGTTTATTCTAACAATGTTGCTGAGTCAGCAATGAACGGTAGCCCAGTTTTATATTCTGAAGTAACTGAGATCGGTAGTAATAACAGTTATACTAAATATTTCTTTACAAACCATATTACACATCCTGACAACATGTCATTTCATACAATATGGAATGATTTAGAGGGTGTAAATCCAGTGTTCGAGTATAGACCAAATAATATTTTAAATATTGACCTTCCATTCAGCTCCAACTCGAAAAAAAGAGGCAAGATTTTTAAACAAGAACTATATGACTCTTCATTCAACAAAATTAAGGACATTTTAACAGAATATACAGATGTAGCGACACCATCTGAGTGGCATAATTATGCGACATGGAGCAGAGCAAGCTACGTTAATAAATATAATATCAGACAATATGGTAATACGTTTGTTCCTACAAAGGTAACAACTACCGAAATATTTCCTTCAGCAACAGTTAATTCTGTCAACGAATATAGATATCGCTACGATAAGCCCCATGTTTTGGAAGAAATAAAAACAATTGATTCTGATAATGATGAAATTTATACTTCATATGTTTATGGAACCGGTCTGAATGCAGCGATGGCAGATAAAAACATGGTAGAGATTCCAATTGCAACAATTCAACGTAAAAATGGGAAATTGATCTATGGTTCGAGAACGACCTATTCTCAAAACCTATCAACAAATAATCTTGTTAAACCTACTCAGCTAGAACTTATGGACATGGTGACACAATCGACTATTCCCGTTACAACTTTTGATTTATATGATAGCAAAGGCAATTTGCTTCAATTTACTAAGAATGGAATTTCGACTACTATATTATATGGTTACAGTCAGACATTGCCATTAGTCAAAATAGAGGGAGTATCTTATGCTCAGATATCATCCATTTTAGGGTTCCCCAATACCAATGATGGTTATAAAAACTTACAGGTTATAACGAGTTCAAATGGTGATACTTATGCTGATTATGAAACTCAGACCCTGTTACCTCTCCTAGATAGTCTGCGACAAAATAATTTGCTACAAGAATATCAAATAACAACTTATACCTATGACCCACTTATCGGAGTTACGAGCATCACACCTCCCAGCGGATTAAGACAAATTTATCTTTATGATAGAGCTAATCGTTTAAAAGAGGTTAAGATGGTAGACAAAGATTCTAACGGAAATACTGTATACAAACTATTAAAAGAATATCAATATAATTATAAACAATAAGCCGGTCACATGAAAAACAAAATTATTCCTATAGCTTTTTTATTCCTGACCGGATTCTCATATGGTCAGTTATCTCCAACAGAGAATTATATATATTCTAAAACTTACCTTAGTGATCCTACATTACCCAACAGCAGAACTTCAGAAACTGTTGAGTACATTGACGGATTGGGAAGAACTAAACAAATCGTTAACGTCAAAGCAACACCTCATGGAATGGATGTGGTAAACCACATTGAGTATGATCAGGCAGGTAGACAGGCTAAAAATTACCTACCTATTCCTCAAACAGGTACACAGAATGGTGGATTTTACGGTAGTCCGCTAAGCACTGTAACACAAACGCCTTATGGTTCTGAAAAAATATTTTCAGAACAGAATTTTGAAAATTCACCTTTAAACAGGGTTAAGCAACAGTTTAATGTTGGTAACGAATGGTCCAGCAAACCTGTTAATTTTACCTACGATACTAATATTGCGAATGAAGTTAGGAAAATCACAACTTTATCATTATTTAATGATCTAGGTGAAGAGATTTCGTCTCATCTTGTGAAAGGAAGTTTTTACGGTGTAGGAACGTTGTATAAGTTTATTACTTCCGATGAAGACAATCAACAAACAATCACATTTGTAGATAAATATGGAAAGACGATTTTGGTTAGGAAAGTACTGAACAGTACAACCAATGCTGATACATACTATATTTATAATACTCAGAAACAGCTTATTTTCGTTATCCCACCGGAAGCTTCGAAGGAGATTGCCTTATTACCAGGTAAACCCCAACTAACAGCCATCCCGGAAGAATTAATAAATAAATACTTCTATCAGTATAAATATGATGAGAAAAATCGGCTGATAGAAAAAAAGATTCCCGGAAAAGGATGGGAATTTATGGTATATGATAAAGCAGACCGGCTTATTATGACTCAGGATGCAAATCTTTTTCAGCAATCGAAATGGCTGATTACCAAATACGATCAGTTTGGGAGAGTAATTTATACAGGAATTATCGCCGGAGGAACAAGAGAAAGCATGCAGAATCAGGCAGGAAATTCAGTCATTACCGAAGCGAGAAATTCTTCAGGATTTACTCGGAATGGAATGCAGATTTACTACAGCAACGGTTACTTTCTTGATATAGAAACCGTATTATCTGTCAATTACTACGATACCTATCCTGTGGGAAGCCCAGCAATACCTACCCAGATTTTGGGACAAAATATCCTGCACGAAAATGCACAGCTATACAGCATCAGCACCAAAACATTACCCGTTGCTTCTTATGTAAAAAATATTGAGGATGATAACTGGACAAAAAGCTACAGCTGGTACGACACTAAAGGAAGACCTGTCGCAAGCCATTCCGTCAATCATTTAGGTGGTTATACCAAAACAGAATCTGAACTTGACTTTTCGGGAACGCCTCTGAGGGTAATCACAAAACATAAAAGATTAGATTCTGATACTGAAAAGGTAATCACAGAAACCTTTTCGTATGATAACCAGAACAGACTGAAAGTTCACAAGCATAAAATTGATAATAGTCCTGAAGAGATTTTAGCACAAAATGAGTACAACGAACTCTCACAGCTGAAAACGAAAAAAGTGGGTGGAGTAATTGTAGGAAGCGGTCTGCAGACTGTTGATTATACTTACAATATCCGTGGCTGGATGACGCAGATCAATAATCCGGCTGATTTGAGCGGTGGAGACTTGTTCGGATACGAGATTAAATATACTAATCCTGAAAACACGGGTCTTTCAACAGGTAGATTCAACGGCAATATCGCAGAGATTGATTGGAAAACCTCAACAAATCCTAATGATAATAAACGCAGATATTCTTATACGTATGACGCATTGAACAGACTCCAACAAGGGGTCTACACAGAGCCAGGATCATCACTTGTCAGCAATGATTATTATAACGAGCAGCTTACCTATGATCTCAATGGAAATATCGCTACTTTAAAACGTTTTGCTAAACCTAATACCGGAACTACAGCGGAAAAAATTGATGACCTGATCTATAACTATACAGGCAATAGGCTGGATCAAATTACGCTTCCACCAGGTGAGTTGAATAATTATTCTGGCTACAATGCTTTACAGAATGTCATTACTTATGATTCCAATGGAAGTATGATCAATCATTTGGATAAAGGGATAACTTCCATAGTTTACAATATACTCAACCTTCCTTCTAATATTATAAATGGTACTGGAAAATTAAAAAGTCAGACAAATTATATTTACCGGGCTGATGGAACGAAGTTGAGTAAGTATTTCGGCAGCAATACTTCATCTACCACAGTTGATTATCTGGATGGTTTTCAGTATTACTATTATACAGGTTTACTTACTCCCCTGAAGCCTTCGGGGCTCCAGTTTGTACCGACTTCTGAAGGATATTATGATTTTACAGAAAATAAGTATATTTACAATTACAGCGACCATTTAGGAAATGTACGCCTCAGTTACTTTAAAAATATAAGTGGCAGCATAGAAGTTCTTGAAGAAAACAACTATTATCCTTTTGGATTGAAACATCAAGGATATAATGCTTTGACAGGTAACCCCAATTATAATTATAAGTACAACGGAAAGGAACTTCAGGAGTCTGGAATGTATGACTATGGAGCAAGATTCTATATGCCGGATATTGGAAGATGGGGTGTGGTGGATCCGTTTGCGGAGAAGATGAGAAGATTTAGTCCTTATAATTATGCTTGGGATAATCCTATACGTTTCATTGATCCTGATGGGATGTTTGCTATACCTCCAGATGATTATTTAGATGTTAATGGGAGATATTTGGGAAGCGATGGAGCTGCAACAAAAAACGTTAGAGTAATAAACAGAACTGATTGGAATACTATAAGTTCTGATAACGGGGGGTCGTTGTCGGCTACTGCAACAACAGCTTTACAGGCAAGCAGTTCAATTATTACAATAAATAACACTCAAATAAATTCAGATATCAATAATGCCAACAACGAAACATTAGCTGACCAAACTAAAGAAAGACAGGTTTGGGTTGGTATAGAGGTCACAAGAGGGGATATTCCAACCGCACAAGTTACTTCTGTAAGAGGTCCTGACGGAACAGATGGCGAAACAGTAATATCTACTAGTTCTCGTTCAGATGCTGCCGGAAATGTTGTAAAAACCAATTTTGATGGAACTAATTTAATTGCTGCATCTCAAGTTCATACTCATAATGTTTCTCAAAAACCAGATACAAAAACTATTCCTGGAACATCACCTCCAGATGCAAATACATCTAAAAGTTATAAAATGCCAATATATGCTGTAGATTCATATACCGGAAGCCAAAAAAGTGGGAATAGAATAAGTAGAGTGATTCCAAATGGGACTACAAATACAGCAGGCACAACAGCTGCTCATAATATAGGTCAGGAAACTTTAAATCAGTTCGTTAATAAACAAAAATATCCATAATGAAAAAGATTATATTAATATTGCTATTCAACTTTTGTTTTTTGAGTTGTTACTCACAGAAAACAGATTCAGATATAATCTACTTCTTGCCACCTTCTGTTACTGAAATTCTTAATAAAGAACTTAAGAAAAGAAGTGGGGACGACAAAACTTGTATAGTTTTAGATAAAGAAAATGCAGATACTTATATTGTATATTTGAATAACGTTGATTCTTCTAAAAATTTTTGGGTAGAGCATTCAAACAGATCGGTATTTTTACAAGGCAAATTAATACCTCTTTATTTTTATTCAGATGAATATTTTTCATATGCTGAGAAAGGAGAAACTGTATTAAAGAAATTAGGTACAGAAGAAGGAATTAGAAAAATTATCACTATTAGAGATAATGTTTTCAATGTAAAATTTAAACTTAATGGAGAAGTAGTAAAATAATTTTAACCAACGCTGGCGTGAGCGTCTCGCTCGTTCCTTTGAAGATAAAAAACCTCAAAATTTGCGAGGTTTTTTTCTTTATCTAATTTCTATTTTGTATAAGGAAACAGAACTACATTTTAGCAATATTTTTAAGTTTAGAAGCTTTGATAAAAGCGTCTATGGTTGCAAATATGTGAACTTTGGTATCACTATCGACTGAATGGCTTTTAGTTTTTTCAGCGTATCGTTGTCGATCTGCTCATACTATCCGTCTTTTACAAAATAATCAAGTGTAACGCCTAAAGCATCTGCAATTTTTGTTGCCACGTCAATCGACAGAACATTCTTCTATACAGGGAAAAAAGATCTCCTAGAGGTAATGCACAAGCTGGAACAATAAAGAAAGAGAAAGTGATAGTTAAAATATAGTAGGTCATAATATTTTGTTTGATTTTAGTTTCTTCTTTTTTATATTCTTTATAAAAAAAAGAAGAAACATAATAATCTAAATACTAATTTTTCAGAAAAAATTGATAGTATTATAGAGAGTATTCTAATTATGGGGTTACGATATATTCATCATCCATAACGATATTTTTGAAAAATTATAAGTTATCTTTTCTTTCCTTTCAGAAAACATTTTAATAGAAAATTTGAGCTTTTCTTGTTAAAATTGTAAATTGTTTTCGTCTTAAAAATACATCAAAATTGAGGTGTACATGCGAAATGTATCAATTATCACAGGTGTAATCCGGAATTGTTAATTAATTGACTTTAAGAGTGTTATGGGATTTAAGGTGTACAAAAGTAGTACATATGTATTTTTAAATTTATCGTAAAATATTTTAAAATATTGGTTTACAAGTATTTAATGTGACGAGATTCGTACGGAAAAGTAGAAAAAAAAGATGTTGCAGCATCTTAATCGTGTACCACTTTTGTACACCTTGTATTGTGTAAACCACCATTAATAAAGACTTCTATAGATACTTAAATGATAATTGCAGTTTTATTTTTAACAAACATCAATAGCATCGACTGAAAAGTCTTGTTTCTCTGCTGATAATGTTGTTGGTTTTATGATGGATGATCAAGACAAAATGCGAAGAATTATTAAACATTTTATTGTTATGCGCTAAGTCATAATTTTCTAGTGATGACAGTTTTAACTTTGAGTACACCAAAGAAATAAAATATATGAAATCGATTATCACATCAGTACTTGTTTTAGTGTTTGCAATCAGCAGCTGCAAAAAAAATTCATCGACAGACACTTCAAACAATGAAGATTCGGCATCTGCCTATGACAATAACAGCATGCCGTCAAACAACTCATCATCAATGTCAACAGATAGTTTGAGTACAGCATCTCAGAATGCGGCTATACCAAATCCGTCAAGAATAGATTCATCACAAAACTCTCGAAACAGCTCATCACAAAATAATCAAAACGGCACAACACCGGGTAATCAAAGCGGCTCAACACAGAACAATCAGAGCGGTTCATCACAACAAAACTCTCAAGGTGATTCGCCAGCGGGAACAAGAAGGTAAAGAAATCCAATCAGTATGTTTTCGCCATAAAGGTATATAAGTTAGAATTGTATTGAGCTGATATCATGACAGTTGGCAATATTATGCTTATAAATCCTTCTAAAAGTTTTCCATTAACTACCATTGATTATGATTACAAGTGAAATCAGAATTATGCGGGGTCCAAACATGTGGTCACGCACTTACCACCGTCTAATTGTCATTAAATATGATCCTTTTACAATTTCGGAAACACACTCTGAAAAACAGCAGTTGATCAGAGATTATTTCCGTTCAAATTATCAATTTGAATCTTTCTATGATGAGTTTGGGCTTTGTATATTAAGCTATATTTTACAACTGGCTTCAAAATTACAGGGACCATCTATTTATTATAATATCGTTTCATCATCACCGGGGATATTTTATGGAGTAATAGAATATGAGGTTGAGGAGGCCGGTCTGGAATCACTGAAACTGGCTTCAGAAATTATACAGTCAATCTCTAAGAATGAAATTCCTGCATCATTCCATGAAGCTCAGCAACAAGTCATGACTGTTCACTGTAAGTACAGCGAAGGACCCACAACTTCTATAATCATTGACGCTGCCAGAAAACGGAATATTCCTGTACATACAGGACCTGCAGGATTTACCATTTTAGGGTATGGAAAAAACCAAAAAAGAATCAGCGCTGCCATTTCTCATTATACATCTTGTATTTCCGTAGATATTGCCTGTGATAAAGATTACACTAAGAAATTCTTAGAAAGTGCCTATTTACCGGTACCTGATGGAAGATTGGCGCAGGATGAAAGTGAACTCACACTGATTGCGGAAGATTTAGGATATCCCTTGGTCACGAAGCCCTTTAATGGTAATCAAGGAAAAAATGTGACTTGTGGTATTAAGAGCTTTGAAGAGCTTCTCATTGGATTTAGGTCTGCGGCAGAAATTTCAAAATCTGTGATTGTTGAAAAAGAAATTATAGGCAACGATTACCGAATGTTAGTGATTGGAAATAAATTTATTGCAGCCTCATTACGGCAGCCTGCTTCTGTAGTCGGAGACGGTTTTTCAACCATTTCAGAGCTGGTAGAGACCGAAAATAGCAATCCTCTTCGAGGTGATGGTCATGAAAATGTCCTGACAAAAATCAATCTTGATTCTGTTACAGAACTACATCTTCAAAAACAAGGACTGCAACTGCATTCTGTTCCTGCAAGAGGACAACAGATATTTTTAAGGTCTACAGCCAATTTAAGCACAGGTGGTACTGCCGAAGATGTTACAGACATTGTACATCCATCCAATATACTGTTGTCAGAAAAAGTATCAAAAGTTATTGGCCTTGATATTTGCGGAATCGATATTATATGCCCCGATATTACTAAGTCTCTTTGGGAAAATGGCGGTGCGATTATAGAAGTAAATGCAGCTCCGGGATTGAGAATGCATAAGTATCCTACTAAAGGAAGACCACGTGAAGTCGGGGACGCGATAGTAGATTTAATGTTTCCGAAAGGAGATGAGGGCAGAATTCCTATTGTTGCAATTACAGGAACAAACGGTAAAACAACCACAACCAGACTGATGGCGCACGTAGCGTTATTTGTAGGATATACTGTGGGCTTCAGTTCGACTGACGGTATTTATCTTGGAGCCGATAGGATCAAAACAGGTGATTGTTCCGGTCCACAAAGTGCGCAGACAATATTACAGGATGCGACCGCTGATTTTGCGGTGCTTGAATGCGCCCGTGGCGGGATTATCAGATCAGGCCTCGGATTCGACCAGTGCGATATTGCTATTGTTACCAATGTTGCAGCTGATCATTTGGGATTAAAAGATATTTATACGGTGGAGGATCTTGCCAACGTAAAAGCAGTGGTTCCGTGTGCGGTAAAGAAAGATGGCTGGGCTATTTTGAATGCAGCAGACGAGCTTGTATATGGAATGAAAGACAAAGTGAGTTGCAATGTTGCTCTGTTTTGTTCTGATGAAAACAATACTCGCCTTCAGGAACATGTAAGGAATGGCGGATGTGCAATATATGCCGATCGTCAACATGATATATTCCTTTACAATGGTGCTGGTAAAATTTTCGTCTTTAATCTAACCGAAGTACCCATTACCCGTAATGGAAAAGCAGAATTTATGATTGAGAATTTATTGCCTGTAATTTTAGCAGGGTATTTCTCAGGAGTTCAAATTGAACAGATCGCCTTAGCATTAAAGAGTTTTATTCCAAGTGAAGAACAAACTCCCGGTCGCATCAATGAGTTTGAAATCAACGGCTTGAATGTCATCGTGGACTATGCCCACAATCCTCACGGCCTTCAAGCGCTTGCTGGATATCTTAAACATATTCCAGGGAAAAAAACAGGGATTATTACGGTGCCGGGTGACCGCCGCGATAATGATATTATAGAGTTCGGACAGATTGCTGCATCAATGTATGACGATATTATTATTAGGTTTGACCGTGATACAAGAGGCAGAAGTGAGGAATCGATTGTCGAACTTTTAGCACAAGGGATCCAAGATATAAAGCCGGATTTAGAATACAAGGTTATTGCGGATACCCAATCTGCTATTCACTTTGCTATTGATACGGCAGAAACGGGAAGCTATGTTGTTGTTAGCGCAGATGATGCCATCCAGACACTAGAGATTACGAGAAAGGTTGCACAGCTGTATCAACATTAATCTTACATCATAGTTATACTGAAAGATATTTTTTAATAGTCTTAAAGGCAATAGCAATGCTATCAAAAACTTCAATGAAATATTTTCATTGAAGTTTTTGATATATGATTCGTCTCATATATTACTCTCATTTTTTCGGTATAATTTTGAAATTACAGTTTAATATTTTAAAAATAGATTGATTTATGATTCCAAAAGGAAAATTATTAATTATTGGTGGACATGAGGATAGAGCCGATAACAAAGTTGAAATGAAGGAGGACAACCATGAGTTTTCACCACATGAAATTCTTAAACTTCTCGCAGAATCCAAAGATGACAGAATAGAAGTGATTACAGCAGCGAGTTCGGAACCTGAGAGTATGCGAGACACATACCAAAAAACATTTGAGGAGATAGGGTACACTAATTTTGGTTTCTTACATGTTATTGATGACAGTACACCACTTGATGTGTATTTAGACAGAATATCTTATTCAAAAACGGTATTCTTTACAGGTGGCGATCAAAGCAGGATTTGTGAACATCTGAAGAATTCGGACATTCAAAACTTACTTCGTGAGAAATATCAGAATGAGAGTGGCTTCATCCTTGCCGGCACCAGTGCAGGAGCAATGTGTATACCAGAGGTAATTATCAGTGACGCAGAGAATGGTGAGGCAATACTAGCAGATGACATAGAGCTTAACTCAGGACTCGGTGTGCTTAACAATCTTGTTGTTGATACACATTTTGTACATCGAGGGAGATTTGGAAGACTTGCCCATGTAATTTTACTTCATCAGGATCTTCATGGCATTGGTCTGGGAGAAGATACAGCCCTACTTGTCCTAGATGGTTGCAAAGCTGTGTGTAAAGGATCAGGTATGGTGATTGTGATTAGTGCCAAAAATATTGGACAAACCAACATAAGCACCGCTCAAAAAGGGTCTCCGATATATGCTGAAAATCTCACCGTTCACGTCTTAACGGAAAACTGTAGTATAGACCTTAATACAGGGCAAATGGAAGGCGCGAATATGAGCAGCTAGGATTATTTTAAAGATGGTGCTATGTTTAAGCGTATTATCTCTTCAGTATAATTCTGAGTAAATTTATCGTTATCGACTTCTATGATGGCCTGACGATGCAATAAAATGACGAGCAACTCCCATTAGTAAAAACATTATGACTATGATCATAAATATTTGATTTTCAAATATATAGATACCATATTGGTGTTGATTGGCATAAAGTTAGCAGTTTTTATGGCTAACACCCAAAAATAAAAAATATGTTTTACCATTCACAAAATCTTATTAACCCAATTGTGCTTGATGAACCGGATCCATCGGCTGCTAATGCCTTGCAGGAAGGATTAGGGGGGCAGTTTGGCGAAATGCGTACAATGATGCAGTATCTTTTCCAAAGTTTTAACTTCCGTGGCAAAGCTACACCGTATATGGATCTAATTCAGGGAGTAGGTATTGAGGAGATTTCTCACGTAGAGCTAATCACCAAAACTATTTCTCAGTTATTAGATGGATCTCCAAGATATCAGGGAGATAAATATGAAGCACCAAGTAAGGACGGAGGTGTAGCATTGGATATGGCTAAGGAACAACAAAATCCTCATCATTATATCATAGGTGCCCAAGCTGCGCTACCAGTTGATGCTGCCGGGAATCCATGGAGTGGAAGCTACGTACACAATCATGGGAATTTAGTTCTCGATCTGATGGACAATTTAGTACTAGAGGCTACCGGCAGGATTCAAAAATGCAGAATCTACCAGATGAGCAGTAACAAGACTTTACGAGCAACTGTCGCATTTCTTATCGTTCGGGATGAGGCTCATCAGGCAGCTTTCGCAAAAGCTCTGGAAACTTTGGGAGTAGATTGGAGCAAGGCTTTACCTGTACCAAAGTTTGATTCTTCACAGTTTCCTGAAGTAAAAAGACTAATGGACTTAGGATTACATAGAGAGCAATACACGTTTCGTATGGACGGGTCACTAATGGAGCAGATTTTCAGTGGACCATCGCCATTTAATGATGGAACACAATTGACAACACTTAAGGAACCCCGTGAATCGTTTCCGAGTCCGCAGGCACCTGAAAGGCCGGAAGAATTTGCTCCGGGTCTCGATGAAGAATTGCAGGCATTGGCAGATGCTTTCACCGAATTTAAAGAATCGGGAGGGAAGATTAAAAATAATGTCTTTTTTAAGGGAGAAAAATGATTCTTTTTGATATTTGATTTTAAAGGTCTGTAAAGTAATCTTTATAGGCCTTTTTTGTAGTTTTGAGTGAATAAAATGGTACCATAGCTTCCTAACTAAGTGGTCAGACTTCCTGAAAATACCAACAATTAAAAGCTAAAAACCTATTTACTAAGGCATGGAGAAACCCTGAGAATATAAGAATCTACATTACTTGATAGAAAAAGTGATTGCCATTCATTTTTGTTATGGAAAAATGAATAAAATAGTGATTAACTAAAACTTAAAATGAGGTCGGAAGCTCTTCCGACTGTGAGTAGATTAATCGTTGTCTTTCTTTTTTGACGATAGTACGCTTACAGCGACGGCCGTCACTGCCGCTGCTATGGCCACTTTTAGCAGAAACCCTTTTTTATTATATTTCCACTCTGCTCCCCAGCCTCGCTCGGCAAAGACATTGGGCAAATAACCGTTTTTTAAGTCGTTAATAATGCCTTCAACTGCGCCCACATGGTCTGCCAGCACAAGTGGAAGCCATCTACTGTAGCTGGATTCACTATAACGAAAGGCAAATTTTCTGATCGCTCCATTAATACTTTCCGGCGGCGATGCAGTACCAAAAACAGCGGTTAAATTGGGTCGCTCAACTGACTTCAAAATTTCAGCATTTACAGGTTGCTGTTGCGGTCGTTCCCAGGCGTAGCCCTCATGTTCTTCGTTAGTGCGTTTTTTCATCGGATAAACGGGGTCGTTTTGTGGGTCGGCATCTATTCCCCAACCTATAATCTGGTTGTAATCTGTCTGTTCACTCTTTTCAAAATCGGAGGGTTTTGTTTCGTCTGTAAGCATGTTGTAATATTTTTAGTTAGAAACTTTTAAGTGGTTGGCGGAATAAGAACTGTCTTTATACAGCCGTCCAGCTTGCGTGAAAATATATGATAAGCGTCGGCTACTTCTTCCAGCGGCACCCGGTGGGTGATGATTTGTTTGGGGTCAAGAACCCCGTTTTTTATGTGCTCAATTAGCTTAGGCAAGTGGCGTTTTACGGCTGCCTGATTGGCCCGGATCGTAATCCCTTTATTTACTACGTTTCCTATTGGCACTAATGCATCTGTAGGGCCGTAAACACCCACTATCGAAACAATTCCGCCTTTCTTCACAGAATTGATTGCCCAGTGAAGTGCGGTGGTAGAACCACCCTGTAAAAGCAACTTCGTTCCCAGAATCGTATTCGTCAAATTCCCCTTTGCTTCGCACCCAACGGCATCTATACAGACATCTGCACCCAGAGAATCAGTTTGGGTTTTGATAAAGACCACAGGGTCACCGATGCTTTTAAAGTTATAAGCTTCGCATTTTGCATATCGTGCTGCGAAATCAAGCCTGTATTCCAGATGGTCGATCAAGATTACTCTTCCTGCACCAAACAGCCACGCAGATTTCGCCGCCATGATACCAATTGGTCCTGCGCCAAAAATCACTACGGTATCGCCTTTTTGAATACCTGCCATTTCTGCCGCCTGATAGCCAGTGGGAACTACATCAGTAAGCAGTACTGCATCGTCGGGATCCATCCAGTCTGGAATTACGGTCGGGCCGACATCTGCGTATGGGACGCGGGCATACTCAGCCTGCCCACCCTGATAGCCTCCTGCCGTATGGGAATAACCGAAAATACCTCCTACTGCAGTGGCCATTGGATTTGATTCATGGCAATTACCGTAAAGTTCCTGCCTGCAGAAAGCGCATTTTCCGCAGGCAATATTAAATGGCACCATTACTTTATCGCCCACTTTCAGTTTTTGGACAGAGGGGCCAATTTCAACCACTTCTCCGATAAATTCATGCCCAAATGTCGTACCCACTCGGGTATCGGGAACAAGGCCATGATAAAGATGCAGATCAGATCCGCATATACAGGATCTTAAGACCCGCACAATGGCGTCTTCAGGATGTTCTATTTGCGGTTCCGGCATATTGCGGTCTGCACGCACGCGGAAAGGTCCGCGGAAATTCATTGCTAACATAGGTGTTTATTTTATTGTATTGGAAATTAAAGTAAATACCGCCATAGAAGCTTCACCATATTTATGGTCTTAATGAGGATGTGGCATGATTTTAAGCCTGGAACTATTCGATGTATTTTCAAAGGAACATAATATGGTTCCCTGACTTAGAATAACCTTATTATGAACTGGTCATTATATCTACTTAGTTATGCGAATAGTATCAGTTGCTTTTCGTGAAAGCATGACAGCTACAATCTCAAATGCGCCTAAGATGACATGTGGCAGATAAATTCTGTCGCTGAAGCCAAAAAGCCAAGGCGATGACAGTAAAAGCAGCCCTGCAATAAAATCGATGGTAAGATGAATTTTGTAAGGAAGCAGTCCGATTAAGCTGTATTCGTAGTTGGTAAAGAGGCTGTATATTATTGTTGAAGCCCCTAAAACAATCGGGATTGCCATTGCTGCTGTGTTATCGGCAAATCCTAACAACCAGGGTGCTGCAATAAGTAGGATTCCTACAATATAATCTAAAACGGCGTGAATTTTTGATGAAATCATATCAGACATTTTTATGGTGTGTAACGTGTTAAATTCAATTTCTGTACCACTGAAAGCGAAAATATTGTATAAATTATTGATTTTTAATACGTTGTAATTGTGTTTTGATAGAAAAAAAAGATTGATAAACTAGCTTTTTATGATTTAAATCCTATGAAATTAAAAAAGCAATACATTGATTGAAGAAGACTTATTACTGAGCAAACCCAAGTTTATATGGGGTCAGAAATCCATTGTGCAGTTTGAATAGTGATTGATTGAAGTGCATAGTTTCATTTGGGACTACGGGCGAGCAGCTGTCTGCGCTCGTAAGTGCGATATCTTGAACTTTGCGAAGCCTTACCGGTTTCCAATGATATTCTGTTGGCATTTTATTTGTTTATTTTCATCAAAATCACATTATGGCAGACGATAAATCAAAAAAAGACCAGCGTGACCGCAGCCAGGTCAGTGGTTTTGAAAATTATGAAATTCAATATTTCAAAGATAAATTGGGCGTAAGCTCACAGGCAGTAACCGGAGCAATCCGGGCAACGGGATCTAATGACCGCAAGACACTTGAAGCTTATTTAAAAGATAAGCATAAATAATAATTTAAAAAGCAAACAGCAGAAAGCTTTTTAATGATCTGATCTTTCTGGCATTGTCAGGGAGATTTTTTTGTTAAAGAAATTAATATGAGCTTATCAAACTATCAGAAAAAAAGATCTCAAGACAAAACACCTGAACCCTTTGGGGGTGTTCCGTCAGGGAAAGAACTCAGATTTGTTGTTCAGAAACACGATGCTTCACATTTGCATTATGATTTTCGTTTGGAAATGGATGGCGTCCTGAAAAGCTGGGCGGTACCGAAAGGGCCTTCAATGGATCCGGATCTCAAAAGGCTTGCGATGATGGTGGAAGACCATCCGTATGATTACAAAGACTTTGAAGGGATTATTCCTAAGGGTCAGTATGGTGGCGGAACGGTCATTGTCTGGGATGAAGGAACTTATGAGGCCGCAGAGACTATTGAAGGAGACCTGAAGAAGCAGGAGAAAAATCTGCTGCATCAGCTTTATTCAGGCAAACTGAAAATTAAGCTGAAAGGAAAAAAACTGAAAGGGGAATTTGCCTTAGTGAAAGCCTACGGAAGAGGGGAGAACGGCTGGCTATTGATGAAGCTGGAAGACCGGTATGCCACTACAGATGATATTACTTTAAAAGATAAATCGGTGATCTCCAAGAAGACCATTGCTCAGATGGAGAAATCTCCGGATCGGGTTTATGGTAAAAACATCATAAAGCAGGACAGTACAAAAAAAAATGATCCTTCAGTTTCCGAGGAAGCATCAGAAATTGTAAAATCGCAGCTTGAGGCGGATGTTCCCAATAAAAAGAGTTCAGCAAGGAAAGTGAATACGATCATTAACAAGGCACCGGCTGAAAAATTTTATGACCATGTGGAGCCCATGCTGGCTACCTTGGTAGATGAGCCCTTTGACAGCGATGAATGGCTTTATGAAATCAAATGGGACGGGTATCGCGCCGTAGCTTTTATGGATGGTAAAAACGTAGAGCTTAAATCAAGAAATAACAAAAGTTTTTCTGAAAAATTTTATCCCATACAGCAGGAGCTTGAGAAAATGAAACTGAAAGCAATTATTGATGGGGAAGTGGTTGTACTGGGAAAAAAAGGATCAGCAGATTTCGGCTCTCTGCAAAACTGGAGAAGTGAGGCAGACGGAGATCTTGTTTATTATGTATTTGATATTCTCTGGTATGACGATAAGGATCTAAAAGATCTTCCGTTGACAGAGCGAAAGAGGGTTCTTGAACATATTCTTCCTAAAAGCGATTCCATTCTTCTCAGCCAGGATTTTCACACTTCAGGCATTGAATTTCTGGAAGCTGCCAAAAAAATGGATCTCGAAGGCATTATGGCAAAAAGGAAAGACAGTCAATATCACACAAAGAACCGAACGAAAGACTGGCTGAAAATTAAATCAAACAAACGTCAGGAAGTGGTGATCGGCGGCTTTACGCTCAATGATGACTCCAGTAAACTATTCAGCAGCCTGCTCGTGGGAGTCTACGAAAATAAAAAGTTGGTTTATACCGGAAAGGTTGGCACCGGCTTCAATGCAAAGATGCAGAAAGAAATGATGGCACTTTTTGAGCCTTTAATTACGGATAAAGTTCCGTTTTCAGAAGAGCCTGATGTTAACAAACCCTCCCGTTTCAGACCAAATCCACCGCATGCATCCGTAACCTGGCTAAAGCCAGAATTGATCGGAGAGGTCAGTTATACCGAACTGACCGCCGACGGGGTGATGAGACATCCCTCATTTGAAGGAATGAGGTCTGATAAAAAAGCGCAGACTGTGACTTTGGAAAAAGAAAAACCGGTTGATGATATTTTAAAATCGGAAGATGCAATTTTAAAGACGAGAAAGAAGTCCGGTAGAAAAACGCTTCTCAATCCTACAGAAAAAACTCAGGTTAAAAAAATTAATAAACATGAGCTGAAGTTCACCAATCTCAACAAGGTATTTTGGCCCGATGACAACATAACAAAAAGAGATCTCATCAATTACTATTATCAGGTGGCGCCCTTTATTCTGCCTTATCTTAAAGGACGCCCGCAAAGTATGAACCGATTCCCTAATGGTATCGCAGAGGAAGGATTTTATTTTAAGGATATCACCGGCAAAGCTCCTGAATGGATTGAAAGATACCGATACTTTAGTGATACCGATAAGAAAGAAAAGCAGTATCTGGTTGGAAGTGATGAGGCTACTTTACTGTATATGGCTAACCTTGCATGCATAGAGATGAATCCATGGAACAGTACGATAAAGAAGCCTGAACATCCTACCTACTGCATTATCGATCTCGATCCTGATAACAACACCTTTGATCAGGTTATTGAAACTGCGTTGGTAACCAAACAGCTGTTGGATGATATGGGCGTGCCGTGTTATTGCAAAACCAGTGGTTCAACAGGATTGCATATCTATATTCCATTGGGCAATAAATATACCTACGAGCAGAGCAAGGAATTTGCAAGGATTATCGTGAAAATGATACATAATGAGCTTCCAAAGATCACGACTATTGAAAGACAGATCTCAGACAGGAAAGGAAAAATGTATCTCGACTTTCTCCAAAACAGGCCTCATGCTACGATCGCATCGGTCTATTCAGTAAGACCTAAGCCGGGTGCTACTGTTTCAATGCCGCTTCACTGGGATGAGGTGAAAAAGGGGCTGAAAATGTCTGACTTTACTATTTTCAATGCCGTTGAACGTCTTGAAAGTGTGGGTGACATCTTCAAACCGGTACTGGGTAAAGGAATTGATATGATGAAAGTATTGTCTAAGCTCGAGAAAGAATAAGGAATTCCCGTATACAGCAAATGATTTAATACAATAAATTTAGGTATGACCGATTTAGAAAAATTAGATAAGATTATAGAATTTGCAGATCATGCACACGGTGATCAGATGAGAAAATATACTCCTGACCGCTACATCGTTCATCCTGTAAGGGTCATGAGAACGTGCAGTCAGTATACTGATAGCCTTCCTGTCCTGGCGGCGGCGGTACTTCATGATGTGCTGGAGGATACCCCTTACACACAAAATGATCTATCAATATTTTTAAGTAACTATATGAATGAGGAAGAGCAAAATCTTACCGTGAAACTGGTAACAGAACTTACCGATGTATTTATCAAAAAAGATTTTCCTGCTTTGAACCGTTTCCAAAGAAAGAGGAAGGAGCTCGATCGACTTAAAACGATCAGTCCGGAAGCCCAGACCATCAAATATGCTGATATCATTGACAATGCGACCGAGATTTCGCAAAGCGACCCGGATTTTGCCGTCAGGTATTTGCAGGAATGCTATAATATCGCATCTGCGTTAACAGAAGGAAACCCGGAGCTCCGAACGATTGCCCTGGAAGTCGTTACTGCAACAAAAAAATATAATTAATAACAATTTACCTTGCTTATGAAAACATACATTGGCTACCATTGTTCTTTAGAACGGTACACACCGGCAGAACATCTTGAAAATATTAAGCTGGCAGCATCTAACGGATTTCAAGGGATTATGTGTTCCGACCATTTCTATCCATGGAGTGTCCGTCAGGGAGCTTCCATTGCTTCATGGCCATGGCTTGGCGGTGCGATGAATACTGTAGATCTCCCTTTTGGCGTGGTCACATCCCCAACAGAACGTAGCCACCCAATAGTTATTGCTCAATACATTTCCACATTAGCATCCATGTACCACAATCGGTTGTGGATTGCATTAGGAAGCGGTCAATTGCTGAACGAGCATATCACCAATAATCACTGGCCGGTAAAAAGTGAACGAAATGCAAGACTGAAAGAAGCCATCCATATTATCAGAGCATTACTCAGCGGGGAAACCGTTACCTTTGAAGGGAAATTTTTTCAGGTGTATGAGACAAAGCTGTTTACCGTGCCCTCAGTTCAGCCAAAACTTATTGTGGCGGCACTGTCAAATGAATCTGCCTATGAGCTTGCAGCATGCAGTGACGGCATCATTACAGTTGTAAAGCCTGTTGAAGATCAGAAAGAATTCATCGATGCTTACCGGCAAGGCGGTGGTGATGAGAAACCCTTGTATTTGCAGGCCATTACGTCCTATCATGAGGATCAGGAAAAAGCTGAATATGAGGCCTGGTATAACTGGAGGCATGCAGTTCTAGGAGGAAAGCTTCAGTCGGAGATCAGAACCCCTTCCGATTTTGACAGCGCAGCAGAAAACATTACCATAGAACAGGTAAAGGAGATCATTCGCATCTCTTCCGACCCAAGAGAACACCTTGATTGGCTGCGTGAATACAGCAGTTGCGGGTTCTCCAAGATTTTCATTCAGGATGTTTCCGATGATCAGAGTTCAACCATCAGGATGTACGGGCAATTGCTGGACAAAGTTTAGTAATAAAATGTGACAAACATCTCAAAACTGCTGATTCTTGTGTTTGGATTATCAAAACTTGATTTGCTATGCTGTTATTTAAAAATCTGCTCCAAAGAAGTTACTTTGGAGCAGATTTTAAAAATTCACCCTGATATCGGAGGGTTTCTTCATTTTGGTCGTGATCTTTTCAGATCTTATTTATCGTTCTTTAAGTGTATGGATATCGTTGATTTTACCGTATTTAGATTTCACTGAACTTAAAATAAAATCTAAAATTGATTATTACTATTATTATTTACTACTATTGTGTAATGTTAGGGAATAGCATTGCAAACATGTCTCTATATAATTTTTTTAAGTATAGCAATGGCGATTAACGCCTGTTACTAATATTAAATATCATTTAACATCTTTTGTCTGGATAGTTCAATTTCATGCTCCTGTGGATAAGGTTCTCTGAAGGTTGAGCTCACATCTTCGCGAAGACCTCTTTCAATTTCCTGAGCTTTGTCCTGATCCATCGAATATCGGGGATCTGGGATCAGAGGCATCTTTGCCATTTTTGTAATGGTAATCGTCGGAAAATGATAATCTACTTCGACGGTTCCTAATAGAAGATAGATGCCGCCCTCTTTAAAAGGGAACTTTTTAAGGCTGTCTGGAAAATGGGCGGTATCAAAATATTCCCCTTCAGCATCGACCCAGGTTCCGAAATACATGTCATCTTTCTTTCCGGGATGATTTTTCTTTTTGATGGGAACGTGTTTTCTTGAAATCAGATAGGCTAACATCTTAACCTGTTTTTTATGATATTTTAATAAATCCTTTACCAAAACATGACCTCTGTATTTTGTTTTTAGCAGGTCAAATATAGAGAAGGAAACAGTGAAGCCTAATATTTCAATCTCATCGAATGCATCTTCAAACCGGTCTCTCTGGATAACGGGTAGCTTATAATCTTTTTGAGGCTCATCGAATAAAGAAATGATCTTGGTTTTATATTGTCCTTTAGATAATAAGAATCTGGCTTCGATCAGCAGTTCATGTTTCTGCTTTTCTGTAAACCTTAAGGCTCCTATAAAAATAAGGGTCTGTAATAATTCTATACCGATTGGTACTCGTTTAACAAAGTCCTCAAGTGATTTGTAGTCTCCCTGTTTTTTTCTTTCTTCAGCAATGAACTGCTTGATAGAAGCTTCCAGTTTTTCAATATGTATAAAACCCAAGTATACGTCAGTACCATAAACAGTCGTCTGAAATTCGCTGAGGTTGATGCAGGGATTATGAATGGTCGCTCCTGCCATTTTTGCCTCGTGAACATATACTTCTGTTCTGTAAAATCCACCACCGTTATTGATGGCTGACACCATAAATTCGATTGGGTAATAGGCTTTCAGATAAAGGCTTTGGTAGCTCTCCACTGCATAGGAAGCCGAGTGTGCCTTGCAGAATGAATAGCCGGCAAACGATTCTATCTGCCGGTACACTTCCTGGGATAATTGTTTAGGATGTCCTTTTTTCCTGCAGGATTCAAAAAAATCATCCTGTAATTTCTGCAAGGCTGATAATGAACGGCCTTTACCGCTCATGGCCCTGCGTAAAACATCGCCGTTTTCTGCAGAAACGCCTCCAAAATGCATGGCTATCTTGATCACATCCTCTTGGTAAACCATGATGCTATAAGTCTCACCGAGTTCTTTCTCAAAGACCTCGTGAAATTATTCAAATTGATCCGGATGGTTATGCCGAAATATATATTCCCGCATCATACCACTCTGCGCAACACCGGGACGAATAATGGAAGAAGCCGCAACTAAAACTTTGTTATCACATTTCAGTCTTCTCAATAGACCGCGCATAGCAGGCGATTCGATATAGAAACAGCCGATGGTCTTTCCGATACTCAGGTACTCGTTGCACTTGGCCTCATTCTTTGAAATCCTTGTGTCCTCAATATCAACGGTAACGCTCTTTTTTCCTCGATCAGTTTCACGGTATCCTTAATGGTTCCCAGTCCTCTTTGTGAAAGGATGTCAAATTTCTCTAAACCTATATCTTCTGCAGTGTACATGTCGAACTGTACGATCGGGAATTCCTTTGGAGGGAATTCCAAAGCTGAATAATTGGTGATCGGCTCTTCAGAGATCAGGATCCCGCAGGAATGCATGCTTCGTTGATTCGGGAAGCCTATCAATAATCTCTCATATTTATAAATCTCCTGAACAATGGAGTTCTGATCATGCTGATCTTTCGGTTTTTTAGAGAGCTGATCCAATTCTTCTTTTGGTAACCCGAATACTTTTCCCAGTTCTCTGAATCTCGACCTGCTTTTAAATTCCACATTGGTTCCGCAAAATGCGACATGGTCTTTTCCATATTTGTTAAAAATATATTCCAGTATGGTGTCCCGATTCTTCCAGCTCCAGTCCAGATCAAAATCGGGTGGTGTCTTCCTGTTGAGATTTAAAAACCTTTCAAAATAAAGATCCAGTTCCAAAGGGCATATATCGGTGATTCCGATACAGTAGCTCACAATGGAATTGGCTCCACTTCCCCGACCGATATGCATAAACCCCATGTGGTTGCTATACTGAACAATGTCCCAGGTAATTAAAAAGTAGCCACAGAAATTGAGTTCATTGATAACACCCAGCTCTTTGTCTACTCTTGCCTTTGCTTCCTGGTTATCAATTGGATATTTTTTACTTAGACCTTCATAGGCTAGTTTTTTCAGTAACTTAAAATCATTTTCTTTATTTTCGGTATAGTGCTTTTTATTTTTAGGTGTTTTAAAGTCAAAATCGAAGCTGCAAGCATTGACAATATATTTGGTATTTTCAATGATCTCCGGATATTGGGAATATTTCTTTATAAGTTCTCTTTTACTGATAAAGGTTTCATTGCTCTTACAAAATTCATTTATTGTTAGTTTAGAGAACAATGTGTTACCGGCTATGCTCTTAAAACCTTATGCAATTCATACTCTTCATCTGTCTTAAAAGTTACCGGTTGCAGGATGACCATTTTATGGGTTAGAGCTTTTAGTTCAAGATTGAACAATAAGTTTATCTCATCTTGCCTTATACCAATATATTCATGTTCCAACAGTTTTTTAGGGACATTTTTTAGGGGGTAGATTATAAAGGTGTTTTCCAATTCAGGATTGGTCTTTGGAATCTCAACGCCCTCACAATTATAATCAGTTAAAAGCCGATTGATCTCAGCAATACCTTTAGGGTTTTTGGCTAGGCATATATAATATTGCTCATTTTGAACTCTAACATCAACACCAACAATTGGTTTGATCCCTTTTTCCTGACAGAGCTTATAAAATTGATATATACCGGTCACGGTATTGATATCAGTCAATGCCAACACCTTTAATTGATGGTCAGCAGCCAGCTGAACCAGATCTTCAACAGAGATAGTTCCATAACGTAAGCTATGATAGGTGTGGCAATTGAGAAACATAAGCGATTTATTAATTTAAGAGACCTGAAGCTCTTCCTACACTCTTGGCTCCGAATCTGTCTTTAATTTTATCCATTGTCTGATATAATGAGATCATTTCCTCTGTATCTTCAAAAAGATTCATCTGATACAGGCCGTGAACCAAACCGGTAAACTTGACACCGATCAAACGGATCCTCATTCTTCTTTTATAGACTTTGTTGAATAGTTCCAAAACATACCTGAGCAAGGTATGGTCTGCAGAAGTGTAAGGGATTCTGTACTGCCTGTTCTCCGTATCAAAATTAGCATACCTGATTTTGACTGAAACGGTTGAGGTCAGCCATTTTTCGTGTCTTAATTGATAACAAAGCTGTTCTACCATTCCGGATAAAATACTATTGATCTTCTGAATATCAATGGTGTCCTGAGAAAATGTATGTTCCTTTGATATTGATTTTCTTTCGGAATAGGGGACAACTGGTGTCTCATCAATGCCGTGCGCTTTTTTCCAAAGAGTTGTACCATTCTTTCCGACCAGCTCCTGCAGCACATCGACAGGCATTTCAGACAGGGTCTTTATGGTCTTGACGCCTAAACGAGAGAAAAGCTGGAATGTCTCAGGCCCGACCATCGGGATCTTCTTTATAGACAAAGGGTTTAAGAACGGTTGGACATCCAATGCCTTGACCTCCAGTTTTCCAACAGGTTTGGATTCACCGGTTCCAATTTTAGACACTGTCTTATTAGTAGAAAGCGCAAAGCTGATCGGTAAACCTGTGTTTTTTATCACGGCATCAGCAACCTCATTAGTCCACTGGTAACAGCCAAAGAATTTGTCCATTCCAGACATATCGAGATAGAATTCATCAATGCTGGCCTTTTCAAGCACGGGCACTTTTTGCTGAATCACTTCAGTCACCAGATGTGACATATTGGAATAGTATTCCATATCGCCTTTGATCACTCTTGCTTCCGGGCACAACCTCAATGCCATCTTGATAGGCATTGCCGAACGGACACCAAATTCTCTCGCCTCATAGGAGCATGACGCCACCACACCACGGTCACCGCCTCCAATGATCACGGGCTGTTTCTCCAATTGGGAGCTTTTCAGCCGTTCACAGGAAACAAAAAAGGTGTCCAGGTCCATGTGTGCAATTGCTCTTTCCATGGTACAAACTTAGTCACGTTTTTAAACAAAATGTGTATATTTGTTGTCATAAATTATGACAATGTCAATTTTTGCAGATAACATCGTGTTTTTGAGAGGTCAAAAAAATCTAACGCAGCATAAGCTGGCAGAAGATCTCATCCTTACCAGATCAAGATATGTTTCCTATGAATATGGGAATGCAGAACCACCTATTGAAGTGTTGGTCAGGATCTCTAAATACTACAATATCAGCATAGATCTTTTGGTCACCGTTGATATAAGGAAGTACCCTCTGGACAAGATGGTCAACCTGCCTAGGAATAAGATATTACTGCCCGTGGTGGTAGACAATGAAGGAAACAAGTATATTGAAATTGTTCCCCAAAAAGCTTCGATGGGCTATCTGAACGGATTCAGTGATCCCGAATATATTGAAAGTCTCCCTAGGATACAGTTGCCATTTTTAGGACATGGTATATTTCGAGGGTTTATGGCCGATGGAGATTCTATGCCGCCTTTTGCAAATGGCACTTGTATAGTAGGTGAATATGTAGAAACGTTGGACGACCTGAAAAAAGGAAAAGAATATATGTTTATCACAACTGATGGCTATACTTTCAAAACATTTGGTAAAAAAAATAGAAAGACCCTGACAGTATCGGCAGATAATACATTTTATGATTCTTATGACATAGCATTAGAGGATATTGTACAAATATGGCGATACGTAAGAGGAATTTTACCAGAGGATTATAAACCTTATTATTTGCCAGAACAAACTAATCTAAGAAATTTAATTGATGAAGCTAAACGAAGTATCAGCAATCTGGAAAATAAAATCCTTACTCTTAGTCATTAACTTAAAAGCTTTCCTGTAAGGAAAGCTTAAAAACACAAATGATGAAAAAATTCCCATTGTGGGATAGTGTAAAAATAATAAAAAAAGTTAATAAAACAATGGGACAACTCAGTTTATTTAGCGCAGAAGAATTTTATGATTTTCCAAAGGATTTGTTAGAGTTCAGAGAACATTTCCTTACGACAGAGGAATCAGATCTGCTTTTTACTCAACTTTTAGAAAGTACTCCGTGGAAACAGAGAACTCAGACGATATATGATAATAAAGTATTGACTCCACGTTTGACCGCATGGTATGGTGATAGTGAGAAATCCTACAAATTAGGAGGAAGTGAATTCGAAGTGAATGCCTGGACACCTGAACTGCTTTCTTTAAAGAACAAAATTGAAGAAGCTTTTAGTCACGAATTTAATTCAGTATTACTGAATCTATATCGTGATAATAATGATTCTGTAGCATGGCATAGGGATAAGGAAAGCCAATATGGTAACCGTCCTGTTATTGCATCCTTGAGTCTTGGACAGACTAGAAAATTTGACTTTAGAAAATTAAATCATCATCAAAGCAGATACAGTATACCACTTCCGCATGGTTCTTTGCTTTTGATGAAAGGTGATTTACAGGAGCATTGGGAACATCGTATTGCGAAGTCTGTTTTGTATATGAAAGAGCGAATTAATTTGACTTTTCGTTTAGTGAGTGAACTGTAATATCATAAAAAATAAAATTAATAATAGTTATATGTCTATTTCGTATTACGATTTTGAAAATCTCCCAACTCAATCTCAATACGAACTGGCTTTGGCTGAAGGAGAGATCCTCAGTAAAACCCATAAAGATGGACTCAAGTTTGTATTGTAAGAGCTGTCAAGTTTTTCGGTTGAGATCGTTTATAAGACCATCACTAAAACATAGAAGGTCTGAACGTATTTCAGAATACGCAAACTCTACGGCAAATAAAATAATTTAATGGGCTTCTGCCTTAAAAAAGTGATTCGGATCACATGAAAATAGTGACTTGAGTCCTGCGTTTGAAATACAGTTATTTCCAACTTTGTAGTAATTAATTAAATAAATATAAAAAATGAGCAAAAAAGTTTTATTCGTGCTAACGAGTCACGATGAATTAGGAGATACCGGTTTAAAGACAGGATTCTGGACAGAGGAATTGGCAGCCCCGTATTATGCATTGTCTGATCAAGGCGTTGAGATCACATTGGCATCTCCAAAGGGTGGTCAACCACCAATTGATCCGAAAAGTGAAGATCCCTCATCTCAGACTGATGCTACCCGCAGAATGGATAATGATGAGGTTTTAAAGGAAAAGTTAAAAAACACCCATAAATTATCCGAAATCAAAAGTGAAGATTTTGATGCGGTATTTTATCCTGGCGGACACGGTCCTTTGTGGGATCTGGCTGAAGATAAGGTTTCACAGCAGCTTATCGTCGATTTTTATACCAATGGGAAACCTGTAGCATTCGTTTGCCACGCTCCCGGGGTTTTGAAGGATGTGAAAATAGACGGTGAATATCTGGTAAAGGATAAAAATGTGACTGGATTTACCAATACTGAGGAAGAGGCGGTACAGTTAACTGATGTTGTTCCGTTTCTGGTTGAAGATATGCTGAAAAAGAATGGCGGCATATACAGTAAGATAGAAGACTGGAAACCTTATGCGATAGTTGACGGGAAATTGGTCACTGGACAAAATCCTGCCTCTTCTGAAAAGGTGGCAGAGGAGTTACTAAAGCTTATTTAAAGGATATTCAACAGATCGGTTTAGATATAAGAAAGCGGCTTTTGCCGCTTTTTCTATTAGAATTAAGAGCCTGTACAACCTTGTGAGCCTGTTGCTCCGATTACTGCTATTGTTTTTCATATTGTTCATAACTTTATATTCAAATTATGAAATAAGATTAAAGAAGTAAAAGACTAAGCCATATCCCCATCTTGAAAACATTATATCGTACTTCTACTACAATTATCAAAATAGTTTCTAATTCGTTTTGTAGGAAATTTTTAAGTTGATACATTGGCTTAACCAAATCATACAGATAAATTATGAAAAAGCTCCATCAAAACTGGCGTAGACTAAAAACGTAAATTTCAATCTAAAGAAATCTTATTATACCATTCCTGCGTAATCATCATCTTCTGAGCCCACTGCAAATTACAATTGTCTTTTGAATCTAATGTTCTTATCCGATGTAGAAAAATAGTCCTGCTGTGTCAAATTTGTAAGATAAATATGCCACGTGGATACTGTTTTTCTTATGTATTTTTCTTATTACAGAACAGGGTCATAAAGTAGTAAGAGTAGTAAGGTTAGAAATGAGACTTATAATTAAATAGTGATTATAGGACATCTGTTAAAATTTTTTAAATAATTAGTAAGCCATAAAATGAAAACGATCAAATACCTCAGTTTAATATTGTTCCCTGCTTTTGCCGTTTCTCAAACTTTGTCAGATAAATATGTTATTGATGAAGATGGAATTATCGGTGAAAAGATTAACCCTGATAAAACATATGATGAAAATGTTAATTTAAATAATATCGTCTACATTGCCGGAAAGAAATTCATATTTTCCTACTACTATCAAAATTCAAAAGGGGATAAGTTCTTAATTAAAAAAGGAAAAGATATTTTACAACCAGAAGGGTATACAATAGCTGGCTGGGAATTTGTCGATGTTCAAAAACAGGATAATGAAACTGTTGACAGAATCGTTTTACAAGTAAATTCAGGTAATCCATTCTCAAATATTCCTGAATATAATCAGACTTCGATCAGTTATGAATATTTGATGAAGAATGGAGACCAATTAAATATGGAAACAACAGGGGCTATTGAAAATGAGAATAATGTCTGGATTCACCCACCGAGAAATAATTTCTTTGAAATTTTAGAACTTAATCCTTTTCCATACGTAAAGGCACCTTTAGAAATAGGCACCCACTGGAAATGGAAATTGGAAATTGGAGAAAATTGGTCAGATAAAAGATGGCTCGAGTGGAAGGGTGAAATTGAAAATGGATACACCTATGAGATTGTGGATAGAAAAAGTATATCAACTAAGCTAGGAACTTTAGACTGTTTTGTAATAGATGCGAAAGCAAACAGCAGAATTGGCATGACAAAATTACGCTCCTATTTCAATCCTGTTTTTGGTTTTGTAAAGTTAGAATACCAAAATATTGATGGATCCACAACGATTCTTGAACTGGATAGGGTAGAAAAATAAAAGCTTTCTCAATTTTAAGTGGTTAATCGTCAATCTTACTATTAAAGACTTTATGTAAACGTACTGCTCTGATGCAACTGGTGTGTTCATCCTATGCAATCCGGTATCATAACCGGTGAATCAGAGTTAGGATAGTATTCGCATTTTGATTTAGCTTATCTGTATTTAACATATTTAGAATCCTTCACAAAAAAGCGTAAAGGCAAATTAGCGTGTTCCTGAGCATACGCTATTCCAATTCTTGAAGCAATACCGATCTGAGAAGTATTATAGAAGATGTCACGATCCTCAATCCAGATACGTTCTCCTGTCAAAACATTTTTGTTAAAAGAAGAATCTATCCCTAATGACTTTGCCATTGATCCCGGGCCTGACGAAATAGCTTGATGATCTGCCGACATTTTTCTTCTCATTTCCATGATCTCCAATCCTTCATAAGATTCGATGCTTCTTATGAGAATACATTTCGGATCGTCTTTTACCGATGTAACGACGTTCAAGAGATAATGAATACCATAGCAAAGATAAACGTACACTGTGCCTCCTTCGCTGTACATGATTTCGGTGCGTGCAGTGCGCCTGCCTCCGTAAGCATGAGAGGCTTTGTCTCCGGTGCCGAAGTAAGCTTCTGTTTCTACAATAATGCCTGCAGTAATGTTATTATCTTTTCGGGTAAAAAGTATTTTACCTAATAAGTCTTTTGCCAGGAATTCTACATCTGGATTTAAATAGTACGAAGGTGGTAATTTCACGCAACTAAATTATAAAAAATGCTGTAAAAAACTGAACAGGTCATGTATTTGTACATATAGAATTTGAACTGCCATTAACCATTTGAAGAGGCAGAAATTTTCATTCCGATATTCTGAGAAAGATAACCCTATCAATCACATTAAAAGTTAGATTTAGCAAGGGCTTTTAAAGATAAGTTCGAATCCTTCTCTCTCAGAAAGATTTTTAGCGGTTTCATCTACAACCTGCCCCTCAAAATGTTTCCTACCGTGTTTTGAATGACCTTGCTTTCTTTATCTCCATAATCACGAATAAGATGTGAGTAATCCTGAATCCTAAACAAACAGCGGCCTTATTACTTCTGACTATAGCAATAAGATTGTCCAGTCCCCGGAAATAGATGGTTGGCAACTCATCGATTATAACAGAACTTTTTAACTGTCTTTTTTATTGATGAGTTTTACAATTCTGGAGTTGTACAAACCCAGTGCTGCAGAATAAATATTTTGTCTATCCGGATTGTTTCCACTTTTTCCAAGTAATTTTTTCATCTTTGACACCTTTCGTTCCTCAGCAGCTTAATACCAAAAGAATTACTGCAAAGATTTTAGTGTATAACGGATGAGAAAACAATCCTGCTGTTTTCTGAAAATTCGATAATATCTTAATTATCTCTAAAACCCATCCATGCTCTAAAAAAAAAGGCATAACAAAACCAATAAAAATGCATTATGACCAGTATAAACTAAATGCTCTCATGAATCCCATAATTTTAGCTAATCCTCTCAAATTATCTTTTCCCTGCATAAATTCTATTTTAAATTATTAAGGTCGAAAGTAATGTTGTGCTGTGGGAATTGTGTTTATTGCCATTAACATTTCTGTCATTATCTCAATATACTTTATGAGAAGTTACTATCAAATTTAAAAGAAATTCTTAATTTAATTAGGGTAGGATTTTAGTATTCGACTGATTATTTGTATTTTAGTTTAATATAAGAACGATGAATTTCTTCGTAAGATTTTTGTTTTCTCGTTACCATTTTGAGAATTAAATTTACAATTTTACCATATATATACAAAAGAATCTCTATTAAAATGCAAGTAGAAATTAATTTTCTCAGAGGCTTAATCTTATTTGTACTTGCTTAGTAAAGCAAGAAAATATTGGAGATATTACATTAAAATTTTTTAAAATTTACATTTATATTAAGAACTTTCGAAGCCAAGTACTACGGTAATAATGTCTTTGTTCAAAAAAGTAGGATGTGCTGAATATATTTATTTTTAATATATCAGGTATGGAAAAGAATATTGACGTTAAGATTATTAGCATTGATGAGGTTATTAAAATCTTTAAGGAAGAAGAGGGAATCCAATTAACCAATGAGGAAGCAGAACAAATCAGCTTTTTTCTTTCAATGCTTTTAAAAATTACAGTAAAGTGTTTTTTAGAAGATAACATTATTTAACATTTTTAAAATGAAAAGAGCCGATTTATATATTCGTGTGTCAACTGATGAACAAGCAGATAAGGGATACTCACAGAGGGATCAGGAGGAGCGATTGATACGCTATTGTGAAAATAATAGTATCTACGTCGGACAGGTCATTTATGAAGATTATTCAGCCAAGACCTTTAACAGGCCTGAGTGGATCAAACTCTTAGATACCCTTAAGAAAAAGAGCTCCAAAACCAATTTATTGTTGTTTACCAAATGGGATCGTTTTAGCAGAAACGCTGGTGATGCCTATCAAATGATCAATATCCTCAAAAAGCACAACGTTGATCCGCAAGCTATTGAACAACCTTTGGATCTTTCGATTCCCGAGAACAAGATGATGCTGGCAATCTATCTTGCCGCACCGGAAGTTGAAAACGACAGACGTGCCTTGAATACCTACTATGGAATGCGTCGAGCTAAAAAAGAAGGAAGATTGATGGGAAGGGCTCCCTATGGATATGTCAATAAAATATCAGAGAATGGTAGGAAATATGTTGCTCCAAAAGAACCAGAGGCTTCTAATATGAAGTGGGCATTTAACGAAATGGCAAAAGGTATATTTTCAGCCAGCCAGATTATGGAGATGATGAATAGAAAAGAAGGTAAATCAGCTAAGCTAAGTGCCTTTCTTGCTGGCTTGCGCAATACTGCATATTGTGGAAAAATATTTGTCGAGCAATATAATGAAGAAGAGGCGCATTTTGTTCCAAGCATACATGAGCCCTTGATTAGTGAAGAATTATTTGAAAAGGTGCAAAATATTATGAATGGAAATGTTAATCCTGCCAGACCCAATGTTAAAATCCTGTCTGATGATAACCTTCCGTTACGAGGGTTTCTTATCTGTCCGGAATGTGGTCATTTAGTAACTGGGAGCGCATCTACAGGACACTCGAAGAAATATTATTACTATCATTGTCAGTCACCATGCGGATATCGTTATAAGGCAGAAGTTATCAATAATAAATTTTTGGAAGTACTGCAAGCTTTAGAGATGAGAGAGTCCATCAAAAAATATTTGAGAAAGGTCTTAAAACAAAATTTTGATAAGTTTATCGATAATCCTCAACATCAAAGAAAAAAGATATTACTTGAAATTGATGGAGTGAATAACAGGTTAAAGTTGGCAAGAAACAAACTGTTGGAAGATGTCATTTATAATGAAGAATACTTGGAAATTAGGACTGATTGCAAGGACAAAATTGAAAAGTTAGAAAGCAACCTGACCAAGGTGAAAGATAAAAACAAAATAGATTTTCCGAAACTACTTGACCATGCATTATCGAACATTATAAATCTCGCTAAAGTCTATTCTGATGGGGACATTAACTTAAAACGTAAGATTATTAGTTCGATATTCCCTGAAAAATTAGAGTTTTTCAAAAATCATTATCGAACTATTCGAGCCAACGTTTTACTGTCTTATATCTATCAGATAAACAATGAGTTAGAAGCTAAAAAAAACCGGAAAAATAGTGAATCATCACCTCTTTCCGGTCTTGTACCCAGGACCGGGATCGAACCGGTACTCCTAAGAACTGGTGTTTGAGACCAGCGCGTCTACCAATTCCGCCACCTGGGCTTGATGTTTGTTTCAAATTGGTGTGCAAATATAGCAACTTTTTTCAATGTTCAAAAGCTTTGCAAGGATTTTTTTTTAAAAATTTATCTCCAAACCATCGTAACCAAGGTGTATTCCGGCAGGAAGTAACTTATCTTCAACATCATGCAGACCGAAATGATGACTGATATGGGTCAAAAATAATTTCTTAGGTTTTAGCTCTTCATAGAGTTTGATGACATCCGGCAATATAAAATGGGCAGGATGCGGATCAAATTTTCGGATACAGTTTAAAATAAGAACATCTAAATTTTGTAATTTTTCTTTTTCGATGTCAGAAATAAAGCCTGCATCTGTGATGTATGCTAAGTTATTAAATTTATATCCAAATACAGAAATTTTAAAATGAACAACTTCAATCGGTATAATTTCGCAATCCAAAACTTCAAAAGGTTTATTTTCAATGGTATGCAGATCAAATGCAGGAGCTCCGGGATATCTTTCATCGGCAAATGCATACGGAAAACGGTTTTTAACTTCATTTCCGACCCTTTCGCTGCAATAAAGCGGCATATTTTTTCCACTTTTAAAAATTAATGGGCGCATATCGTCAAGACCAATGACGTGATCGTTATGTTCGTGAGTGAGAAGAGCGATGTCGATATGATTCTCTTTGTTGATCAGCATTTGCTGACGAAAATCGGGACCGCAATCGATGAGAATTTTTTTATTTTCATCGGTTTTCACCATTGCAGAAGCTCTAAAACGGTTGTCTTTCGGATTTTGGGATGTGCAAACCTCACAGGTGCAACCAATAACGGGAACACCTTGCGAAGTTCCGGTTCCTAAAAATTTCAACTTCATTTTGTTTTGAGGTTGGTTTAATTTTGGTAAATTTACGAAAAATTTAATGTCCTAATGTATCAGAAACTAACTCCTAAACAAAAAGCATTAACAATTAATCTAGATCCTACTATTTATGGTACTTTCGCAGAAATTGGAGCAGGGCAGGAAACTGTACGACACTTTTTTAGAGCAGGAGGAGCTTCCGGTACGATTGCTAAGGCGATGTCAGCCTACGACAAAGATTTTAGTGATGCCATTTACGGAAAGGAAGCAAAGAACAGGTATGTAACTCAGAACAGACTTCGTAAGATGCTTCGTTATGAGGTTTCATTGATTGAAGAAAGAATTTCCAGAGAAAACAGCCCAAACAGAAAGTTTTTTTCTTACGCTAATACGGTAACGACCATCAATTTTGATAAAACGGTAAAAGGTCACGGCTGGGTAGGAATCCGCTTTCAGGTAAAAGAAAATGAAGATTATAATGAGGTTGTAATTCACGTAAAATTCAAAGAGAATGATGCTACTTTGCAGCAGGAAACTCTTGGGAATTTAGGTGTTAATCTTATTTTCGGTGCTTTTACTTATTTCGATAACCCTAGAAGGTTGATTGAGTCTCTTTATGATGACGTGGCTACAGACAATCTTGAGATTGATATGATTGATTTCAGCGGTCCCGCTTTTGCCTATGTTGATAACAGACTGATGTCTTTACAATTGGTGAAAAATAACATGACCGATGCGGTAATCTTTAATTCTCAGGGAAATAATATGCTTCCTGCAGATGTGCTGTATAAAAAGAATATTTTCGCTGTACGAGGGAGTTTCAGACCGGTAACAAGAGTAAATATTGATATGCTCAGAAACGGAATGGATATGTTTCTGAAAGATGCCATCTGTACCCATGAAGAAACAGAAGTTTTGATAGAAATTACCATCTCAAACCTACGTGCAGACGGAGATATCGATGAAAGGGATTTCCTGGATAGAGTAGACGTACTTGGTAAATTGGGATATACCGTAATTATTTCAAACTTCTCAGAATACTACAGATTGATTGATTATTTCTCACATTATACGAATGGCGACATTGGTGTTGCGATGGGGGTAAACAATATGTTGATGGTGTTCGATGAGAAATATTATAAGGACCTTTCGGGTGGAATTCTGGAAGCCTTTGGTAAGTTTTTCCGTAACGGAATGAGGGTCTATCTTTATCCTTATAAAGATCCTGAAACGCATGAACTGCTTGATTCTGAAAACCTTAAAGTAGAAGAAAGCCTGAAAGAATTATATAAATATTTCAAATTAAATAATCGTATTGTAGATATTAAAAATTACGATCCCGAGTTTTTGGAAATTTATTCGAGAGAGATACTGAGAAAAATAGCCTGCAACGTAAGCGGTTGGGAAAATCAGGTGCCGCAAGGTGTTGCTGAAATGATAAAAGAAAGAGGAATGTTCGGTTACAAGCAGGAACTTTCTCTAAAACAATTTTCTTAAAACAAATTTAAAATGTCTGAATTAAAAAAAAGACTTTCATCGATTCTTGAGAGTCCAAAACATAATACTGAGGAGAAACTTGAAAAGGTTTGCCATCTTTTGGATCAGGAAATATCCTATTTCAACTGGACTGGTTTTTATTTCAAAAACGGAGACAAAGACGAGTTGAAATTAGGTCCGTACGTTGGTGCAGAAACTGATCACGTCATAATTCCTTATGGAAAAGGGATTTGCGGGCAGGTTGCTGTTTCAAACGAAACTTTCATCGTTCCGGACGTTCATTTGCAGGATAATTATTTGAGCTGTTCGATTGATACCAAAGCAGAAATCGTAGTTCCTATCTTCAAAAACGGAGAAAACATAGGGCAGATTGATATTGATTCTCACACCATCGATCCTTTTACAAAAGAAGATTTAGAACTGCTGGAATGGCTTTGTAACGAAGTTTGTAAGATTTTGTAATCTTATTTAAATTTAAAATATAAACTCCGATTTTTTGTCGGAGTTTTTTTTGTGAGCTCTGATTATGAGAATTCAGTGATTAATTCATTAAAATAATTTTCACACTTTGCAATATGAGTCCCGTACCAGGAAAAAGCTTCACCATCAACGATGATCATTTTCTTTTCAGGATAAAATTCTTTCAATTCCGCAATGTGTTTTTCTTTAAAAGGAAAAGGTTCTGACGAGAGCATAATCACATCCGCTTCAGCTAAATCTTCAACCTGAATTTCAGGATAACGGGTTTGATTTTTAAAGATATTATCAAAACCTATTTCGGATAAAACATTGTGAATGAATGTATCTGAGCCCACCGTCATATAAGGATTTTTCCACATCAGATAGGCGGTCTTTATTTTTGTATGAATTTTTGCGCCATTAAGAACATCGTAAATTTTAAGATTGAAAATCTGTGCTCTTTCTTCTTTATTAAAAAGCAAGCCTAAGTTTTTAACTAAGTAGTAATTATCTTCAATCGTCTCCGTATTATAAACGATCACTTTGAAGTCTTTCATTAAAATTTCAACCTGTTCTTTGACGTTTTCTTCTTTGTTGGCTAAAATGAAATCGGGTTGTAAGGACTTTATTTTCTCAATATTCAAGCTTTTTGTACCGCCGATAATTTCTACATTTTTCACTTTGTCTTCGGGATGAATACAGAATTTCGTTCTGCCGACAATTTCGTTTTCGGTTACTCCCAAATCAAATAAAGCTTCAGTAATAGAAGGTACCAGAGAAATAATTTTCATGAGTAGATTTTAGACTTTGCCTAAAATTACAAAAGTTTTCCGGTTAAGAAAAGTCCGGCAATCGTAAAGTAAATAATTAAACCGGTAACGTCGACTAAAGTTGCAACGAATGGAGCAGAAGAAGTTGCAGGATCAAGATTGAATTTTTTAAGAATAAAAGGAACCATAGATCCCGATAAAGTTCCCCAAAGTACAATCATTGACAAGGACATTCCTGCACTGAGTGCGATGAAAAACCAATAATCACCGTAGTCAAACCAACCCATTTCGTGCCAGATCATAATTCTGAAAAAACCGATTACCCCGAGAAATGTTCCCAAAATAAGACCTGTAACCAGTTCTTTCTTCATCACAATCCACCAGTCTTTGATGGTGATTTCCTGAAGTGCCATCGCACGGATAATTAAAGTTGCAGCCTGTGAACCCGAATTTCCGCCACTCGATATAATTAAAGGAATAAAAAGTGCTAAGACCACAGCTTTTTCAATTTCATTTTCATAATATCCCATCACAGAAGCGGTGATCAGCTGTAAGAAAAATAGAACAATCAGCCAAAGTCCCCTTTTTTTAATCATCTCAAACCAATGTGTCTGAATATAAGGATCATCCAAAGCTTCAACACCCCCAAATTTCTGAATATCTTCGGTGTTTTGGGATTCTATTTGATCTAAAATGTCATCAATTGTCACTATTCCTACCAAAACTCCGGCATCTGTAATAATGGGAAGTGCGGTACGGTCATACTTTTCAAAATAGGTTACTGCATCTTCTTTTGAAGTTGTTGTTTTAATGGCTACAAACTGATTGTCGGTAAGATCTGAAACCAAAGTATCATCTTCAACTAACAGTAAACTTCCAAGTGCCAAATCGTCAATCAAGCGGTTTCTCTCATCAACTACATACAAATGATTGATGGTTTCCACTCGTTTTCCTACTTTTTTGATCTGCTGAAGACATCTTTTTACTGTCCATTCTTTTCTGATCTGGATGTAATAAGGCGTCATCAGGCGGGCAATAGAATCAGAATCATATCCCAAAAGCTTCAGTGCAATTCTTCTTTCCTGTGGATTAAGGTGATTGATTGAGTATTTAATCAATTCATCAGGGAAATCTTCAAAAAGTGCAGTTCTGTCATCGGGAGTCATCGCATTTAGAATCTCTGAAACATCGTCACTGCCGATGCTTCGAATAGTTTCTTCCTGAAAATCAGGATCTAAATGGGAAAAAACATCGGCTTTGTATTCTTTCGGAACTTTCAGGAAAGCCAATAGCCTTTCGTCAGCATGAAGTTCGCTAAGTCTTTCGGCAATGTCGGCTGGGTTAAAGGTAAGTTCGTCTGTATGATTCAAAACCTGAATTTTTTGGATATGCAAAAATAATTCAAAATTTCAACAAACAAGAATGATAACGTAAATTTAAGGATTTATTAAAGGTCAAAAACCGGCTTCAGAAGAGGGTTTCTGTTTTCTCAGTTCTTTCAGAATGCTTTTCATTGCACCATTGGTACCGATTTTAATGGAGTTTTCTGCTGAACCGATAAGGCGCATGTTTTTACGGTAAGTGTCATAATCTGATGATGCAATGAAGTTTCCCTCGGCATCAAAAAGCTTCATGCTCACGACAACCTGATTAGAAAATACATATTTTCCTAAACCTACTTTAAAATATTTTACTTTGGGAACCACTACAAAATCGGCGTCGTTGTTTTTACTGTATTCTGAAATAGTCTTAGAATCAATGCTGTCATAAGAAACCTGAACTTCAGATCTCAACATTTTGTTTTTTCTAAATCCGCTCACTTTATCTGAAACTGCGCTGAAAAATGCATGATTGGTGGGTTCCTTAATCTCCTCAAGATCAGGTTCTACTTCAGGATTAAAGTATAAGATTTTCTTTATTTTGTCAGCAGTATGAGCTTTCTGCGCTTTTACAGAAGAAACACTGATGATAAATACAGTAGAAATAAGCGTAAAAAATAAGATTTTTTTCATGTCTTTGTCACTTGCAAAACTACTGTCTTTTAGTTGAATTACATAATTTTATTAAGGAATTTTTAACATATTTTTCTATTTAATTTAATACATAGAATCGATTATGTTTTGCTGAGTAAGAAAATAGTCGTACTTTTGCACCCGTTACATAATAATCATTAAACAATATTGGAATGTACTTAACAACAGAAAAAAAAGCAGAAATTTTCGCAAAACATGGAAAATCTGCACAAGACACAGGAACAGCTGAAGGACAAGTTGCTCTTTTCACTTTTAGAATCAACCACTTATCTCAGCATTTGAAGGCTAACCGTCATGACTTTGCTACTGAGAGATCTTTGGTAAAATTAGTAGGTAAAAGAAAAAGTTTGTTAGATTACCTTAAAAACAAGGATATCACAAGATATAGAGCAATTATTGCTGAACTTGGATTAAGAAAATAATCTATTAGATTTCCAAAAATAAGAAGCAACCTCGTAAGAGGTTGCTTTTTTTATATCTGCTTTTTATTTTATTAAATACATTAAAACAAGATGAAAATAGTCTATTATTTTGATGAAAGTTGTTCAAATCAACACATAATGTATATCTGAAATTCGATAAATCATTATAATACATTATCTTTGCAAACGAAATTTAGACGAAATATAAATAACTAAAGCGCTCAATACGGAGTGCAACACAAAACAATTTATGAGTATACCTCAAGCAATTACAGAAACGATCATTCTTGCAGACGGCAGAGAGATCACAATCGAAACAGGAAAACTGGCGAAACAAGCTGACGGTTCTGTTGTAGTAAAAATCGGCGGAACAATGCTTTTAGCAACTGTTGTAGCCAGCAAAGAAGCAAAAGATGGTGTAGATTTCTTACCATTGACAGTAGATTACAGAGAAAAATTCTACGCAGGTGGAAAAATCCCTGGAAACTTTTTTAGAAGAGAAGCTAGACCTTCAGATCAGGAAATCCTGACAATGCGTTTGGTGGACAGAGTTTTGAGACCATTATTCCCTGAAGATTTCCATGCGGAAGTTCAGGTGATGATTTCATTAATTTCTTATGACGGACTTTCAATTCCTGATGATTTAGCAGGTCTTGCGGCTTCGGCAGCGATTGCAATCACTGATATTCCTTTCAACGGACCAATGTCTGAAGTAAGAGTAGTAAGAATTGACGGGAAATTAGCGGTAAATCCTAATTATGAAGATCTTAAATTGGCTGACCTTGATATCATGGTGGGTGCAACTAAAGATTCTATCGTAATGGTGGAAGGTGAGATGAAAGAAATTTCTGAAGCAGAAATGCTTGAAGCAATCCAGTTCGCTCACGTTGAAATTAAAAAACAAGTTGAAGCTCAGGAGAGATTGGCTGAAAAAGTAGGCAAATCTTTACCAAAAAGAGAATACAGCCACGAAAATCACGACGAAGCAATTCGTGAGAAAGTGTGGAAAGAAACATACGATAAAGTATACGAAGTAGCAAAAATTCCTTCAGGAAAAGAGGAAAGACACGAAAAATTCAAAGCGGTTTTAGCTGAATTTTTATCTCAATATGTAGAACATGCTGAAGAATTAGAAAGAGTAACACCTTTTGCTAAAGTATATTTCCACGATGTGGAAAAAGAAGCGATGCGTCAGATGATTTTGAATGATAAAATCCGTCTTGATGGTCGTGATCCTCAAACGATTCGCCCGATCTGGAGCGAAATCGATTATTTACCGGGAGCTCACGGTTCTGCAATCTTCACAAGAGGTGAAACTCAATCTTTAACAGCTGTAACTTTAGGTTCAGTAAAAGATGCGAACATGGTAGACAGCGTAATGGTAAACTATGACGAAAGATTCTTTTTACATTATAACTTCCCTCCGTTCTCTACTGGTGAAGCTCGTCCTTTGAGAGGAACTTCAAGAAGAGAAGTGGGTCACGGAAACCTGGCTCAGAGAGCTTTGGCAAATATGATCCCGGAAGAAAATCCTTACACCATCCGTATTGTTTCTGATATTTTAGAATCCAACGGTTCATCTTCTATGGCAACTGTTTGTGCAGGAACTTTAGCATTGATGGATGCGGGTGTTCAAATCAAAAAACCGGTTTCTGGTATTGCAATGGGATTGGTAACTGATGTGAAATCAGGGAAATTCACTGTGCTTTCTGATATTTTAGGTGATGAAGATCACTTGGGAGATATGGACTTTAAAGTAACCGGAACAGCAGACGGAATTACCGCTTGTCAGATGGATATCAAAGTTCAGGGATTGTCTATGGAGATCATGGAAAAAGCGCTTCTACAAGCTAGAGACGGAAGATTACATATTCTTGATAAATTAAATGAAACGATTTCTGCTCCAAGAGAAGACGTGAAACCTCACGCTCCGAAAATGGTAATGCTAGAAATCTCTAAAGATTTCATCGGTGCTGTTATCGGACCTGGTGGAAAAATCATTCAGCAAATGCAGAAAGATACTGACACGGTTATCGCAATCGAGGAAGTTGGAGAAATCGGAAGAATCGAAATTTCTGGGGTTAGCAGAGAGAAAATCAACGAAGCGATTGCAAGAATCAACGAGATCACTTTTGTACCGACTGTAGGTGAAGTTTACCAGGGGAAAGTAGTAAAAGTAATGGATTTCGGAGCATTCGTAGCGATTGCAAAAGGTACTGAAGGTCTACTTCATATCTCTGAAATCGAGTGGGCTCGTCTGGATAAAGTTCCTTATAAAGAAGGTGACGAAGTTGAGGTGAAATTTATGGGTTATGATGACCGTAAAAAAATGAAACTTTCTAGAAAAGTTTTGTTGCCAAGACCCGAAAGACCGGCTCAAAAACCGAGAAATGAAGGTAACGTAAACCCTGAAGGTAAAGACCAGCCGGGAGAACACAAGCCTTTGAACGAACCACAACAGGACTAATCATCCAAGTATAATAGAATCCCTCTTTTGAGGGATTTTTTTTGCTTTAAATTTAATTATCTTTAAACTTTAAATTTAACAAATGAAAAAACTATTTACTCTCTCGCTTATTTCTTTATCATCTTTAAGCTTTGCACAGACCGTGAATGATGTTCCCTTAAAAGACATTGATGTAGATTACGTTCAGATCATTGGTACGGGTAGATCGCTCAGCACAAAAGTAAATGTGGAGATCGATTTCGGACAGGAAACAAAATCCATATCATTTAAAAACGGCACCAACATTAAAGACGAAAGAGGCAGAAATGTAAAATTTAATTCGATGATGGATGCGCTGAACTTTATGTCTGCCAATGGCTATGTATTTCAGTTTGCATACACTACCAATAATGAAAAAGATGAAGCTGTATATTATATTCTAAAAAAGAAAGACAGATAATCAATCAATAATATCCATTTTAAGCTAATTAAAACAGTTTTTGTTTAAAGAATAAACTGACATTCAATTATTTAAATAATAGTCGTCGAAATCCGTGGAATTGTCGTATATTTGCACTATAATTAAGAAGAAGGTTTCTGCTTTTCTTAAACTATAACAGTTTAGAATACCCTTTATCCCTCAGTTTTCTTTATTCCGACTGCCGTCTTTTACTTTTTTTCTTGTAAATGAATCTTAGTGCCGGCAATACGAATCACCATGACTGACAACCGGTAGAACACCTTTTTACTTCTTTTCGGGAAGTTGAAATGGTTGCAATAATCGAAAGACTTTCTGGTAACGATCGTAAATTCGAAAAAATTTATTATCTTAATGCAGCGGAATCATTAGAAGAATTCAAAAGAAATCTTTAATGATGGTTAACAATACCCTTTGATGAGATCATAGTGAATCATCAAAATTGAAATTCAGAATAACAATTAATATACAATAATATATGGCGGATTCTTTCTCAAAAAAAGAAAACTTTAAGAAAAAATTACAGAAGCAAAAGGAAAAAGCGATACGTCGCGAAGACCGAAAAAACAGCAATGACAAAGGAAAAAGTCTTGATGACATGATCATGTATGTAGATGCAAACGGTCAGTTGACAAGTACACCTCCCGATAACTCTAATGCAGAGGCTATCAATTTGGATAACATTCAGTTGGGTGCAGCTCCTATTCAGGAGGAAGATCCAATAAAGTCTGGTATCGTTACATTTTTCAGTGACAAAGGATACGGGTTTATCACAGAAGATAACTCTAAAGAAAATGTATTCTTCCACAGCAATAACTGTATTGATATCATCAAAAAAGGAAACAAAGTGTCTTTTGAAAAGGAAAGATCACCCAAAGGTTTCTCTGCGATCAATATCAAAATCATCAGATAGTTTTTTAAACTATATATAAACCAAACCGCTTCAGTGATGAAGCGGTTTTTTTGTTTTTTATTTTTTGTTTTCGGAATCAAAAATATGATTTCGGGAAGCAGGAATATTGTTTCGGGAAGCGAGAATATGATTTCAGGAAGCAAGATTATGATTTCGGGAAGCGAAAATATTGTTTCAGGAAGTAGGAATATTGTTTCGGGAAGCAAGAATATGATTTCGGGAATTGAGAATATTGTTTCGGGACGTGAGAATATAAAAACATCCTTACAGAATATTCTGCAGGGATGTATGATGATTAATTGCCGAAGGTATAGGGAGTTTTTTGATCTGTTTGTAAACAGATGCCTGTGTTTGCTTTTGCTATCCCTCGGAAAATTTAATTGCTGAAACGTTGGTATACTCTTGGGAAGTGGCACCGTAGAGGCTTTTCACATACTTTTTGACATTCTGCGCAATGGTATATAATCCTGTATCTTTCGCATATAAAATTTTGTCTCTTTCTATCATTTTGGTGTTGAGCTCAGATTCGGTCTGGTCTACGGACAGCGTAGCGCTTAATAAAGATGCATGGTAAGTAGTCAGGTTGGTTAATTGTAAATTTTCTTCATTGGGTGTGTAGACTGGAAGCGTTCCCAACAACTGTACAAGAAGCCCGAAATTCTCTGCCTGCTGGGTAAAAGATTGACGGGAAGTGGATGATGATTTAGGAGCTTCTTTACCTTCTTCAGGTGGAGTCGTGGTTTTCTTTGAGCTGCCCTGAATGGCTCGGTTTAAAGATCTTGCCTGATCTAATGTACCTTGAGGTAGCCCTAAAATCTCAAGGAGATTCATGATGCTGGTACACGTTGATTTTAAATTTTCAAAAGCCGACTGACGCACAACGATGGCGTTTTTGTTAGCGTTTGTTTTGTCTCCCACTTCGATTAATTTTGCATTGGCAGTGGTGTACAATGCCTGAAGGTTGGCTACTGTAATGTTTTCTACCGGAGGATTGTAAAGGCTGTAGGTGGTAACTTGCTGTGTAATTTTTTGAAGGTTCGCTACATTTTTAGCGTGCCCAACTTCGGAGGTACTTGACATAATATTTGTGTTTTTAAATTTGTAATTCAAATATAAAAATTATTTTGAATAAAATAGTTTTTTGGATTGAAATATTTTGATAATCAGAATATTATGTTAAATGGGGCAATGAAAAATTAGCTTGTCGGCCAGGTTTTATCTTTTTCTTGGAGCTAAAACTCCGAAGTTTCCAAACTTCGGAGAGCTGGGGAAGCAAGGATTACAAATCCGCGCTATCGATATTAGCGTGAAGAACTAATTATTTATACAGGTTTTCTCTGATCTCCACTAAAATTTTTGTTGTCTTTTCTACATTGGGATATTCAGGAAGAGATGACTTTGCGTGATAATTTTCAATCGACTGAATCAAAGTTTCCGCTTTCTTCATAACATTATCATAAGACCAGTTTCCGGCTTTGATGTCTAATAATTCATCGCGGTTTTCCACACGAATATTTAAAGAATTGGTTTTAAAAATCTGCTCACACGATTGCAAAAGACGAATCGTATGCATCATGTTTTTACTGTCGTAGTTTTGACCGTGGTTTTGGTTGACGTTGTATCGGTCTTCATTTCTTTCCGAAACCCATTTCCAATATTCGCGGTAATCTTTGCAGTAGGTGGAGTAGGCGTCGAAATTGCAAAACATAAAGGCTATTGACTTTTCACCTTTGGGAATCGATGACAGAGAAACCTGATTGGCTTCTTCGTTCTGAATAATTCCTTTGTAGCCTAAATCTCCCGATTCGTTGTAGAAAACAGCAAACATTCCTTTGGTATTGTCGATGTTTACCAATCCGCATTTTTCTTGCGAAAAACCACTTTCCTGAAGCCATTTTTTGAGTGGAATTGAGCCGTTGTTTTCCAAAATATAACAGAAATCAAGAATTGATTTTCTTTCCTTTTCAATCGGATTTAAAATCTTTTTATTGAGTCCTTTTGCTTTTTTGATCTGCGAAATCGCATAACCTGCGAAAGTGTCTTTGCATAATTTAGAAAGGAAATCTTCAGGTTTCAGCAAATCCATCAAGGGATTTTTATGCTGAATACAGTCTTCCGGACTTGCCAGAATTTCTAAAATATTAGGATTGTTTTTCTGTAACAATTCGACAAATCTCCCAATTTCATAATACGAAATATCATTTGTCTCATTAGAAATCTGTGGAATATAATTTAACCCAAAAAAATCTTCTTTTGGTAAATAATACACTCCCCGAATATCTGTGTCTGAATTTTCGATTGCCAATCCGAAAGAGCGGCTTCCGGATATGGATTCGAGGAGGATGAGGTTACGGGATTTTAGGGATTGGATGATCATTATTAAAAATTAATTATATGTAAAAGCTCTTCTATAATAATTCTCAGCTCATTTTTATATTGATCTATATCTGATTTTTTAGCAATAAATCTTCTGTTGTGAGCGCTAGTATCTCCCAATTTTTTTATCAACGGTAAAAATTGTTTTGTTGTTCTTCCCAAAGTCCAATTAGAATTTTTAAGTAAATTGTCAATCAATTGTGATAGCATATAAAAATTACCATCAGTGTCTTTAATTTCATTTTGAATTTTGAATTTTTCAAATAACTCAATAATTAAAGTTTCAAGTAGTTTTCTAATCATTACCAAAGAAGCATCGTATTGTTTATAATCATAGCAAAAAATTGCTTGGCTACCAACTTTTTCAATATAACCTCTAGTGTTTTTTAAAAGTTCTAATGGAAATAAATCATCAAGTAATTTTATTTTAATTGGTTTTAAATTAAATTCATCGTCTAATTGCTTTTTTAAGCTTCTATTAAAAACATAACCTTCTAATTTTTTTATAAATAAAGGATTTGCTCCATTGCAATTATTACTTATAATTTGAGGTATATTATTAGGAATTTTAAGATGTAAATTATTAAATAGTTTCAAAATATCAGATGATTTAAAGCAATCTTTTTTTTCTGATATTAGATAAAAATAAGCTATATATTTTATCTTTTCTTTAACGGAAAGTCCATCAAAATTATCAAGACTATCAATGTAATCTTCAATCATTATTATTCATCATTTTTCAAATTCTAATTCTCCTTTACGAGTAAGTTTCCAATGTTTTTTATCAACTTTGTCAATCCAAAAATCATTATTTTTAATATTAGTAATTATTTGTCTTAAAGTATTTGGTCGATTTGGTAATTTTAAATTTTTAAATGCATAATCAATATTTCCATCAGTAAAATATTCATTTTTTAAAATAAAGTTTATGTAATAACCTATCGAAAGAATATATTCTTTAGTTGATTTTGCATTGGTCTTTTCGATTATTTTTTCTAATCCAATCTCTTTATATATGTCAAATTCCTCTATTTTGACATTTGTATTGGTTGTTTTATTTGAGGTAATCTTATTTTGAACCTTTTTTATTTTATTACTATTAACTTTATTATTAAGACTTACATTTTTATCTTGCGTCATAATGAATTTTACATTTTGAATTCCTTTTGACAAAAAGAATAATTGATCATCTTTTAAAGTTTTAAAATTTTCTTTAAAAGTTATATTCCAATTTTCTGAAAATTTTTTCATTCGATTTTCAGTTTTTCTTACTTCCTTATATTTCTCAAGAACTTGTTTGCGGGTAAAGCTAATCTCTCCAAATTTAGACAAATAGAATGCATAAATTAAAATCCAATCTTTTTCAGTAAAGCCTTCATACTTTAATGGAAGATCATCAATATGAGGATATAGATCAGTTTTCATTTCGTCGATAGATAAATTGTTGATGATCTGTTCCTCTGATTTATTATCTATTATAGAAGTTTCATAAACATTCTTATTTAAATCTGGTGATAAATCATTAATCTTTTCATATGATATTAAGTTATTACTTATTGCATCTTTAGTGAAAATATTTTGACTACTTGGAATCATCCCAGCAACAACACTAGTAACTTGACTTGCTGTTTCATTAGTAAATCTTACTTCATATTCTCGTTCGTCTTTGGTCTCTTTAAATTTTATTGTATTAATATTTTCATTAGTAGTTATTTGATTTTCCCCATGAATACTATTCCCACAATTAAAACAAAATTTAGCTCCTTTTGTTAAAAGAGTATCACAATTTTTACATTTAATATTCGTTCCACAACTGGGACAAAATTTATATACTTTATCTAAAATAAAGTCACAACTGAAACAAGTAGTAGTGTTTTCCATATTCATATTTTATATATTACTAATTTATTTAATATTTTTAATTTATGTTTGCTTTTAACTAACAAATATACTTTCAATATATAAAAAGTGATTACGGAAAACCACAATCACTATTATAATCCTAATTTTTAACACAACTCTCCACAACCACCTCCAAAACTTTCTCCGCATCACAATCATACAAACCCGAACACCAAGCAGGATTCGCTTCAATCAAAGCCCAGCCTTTTCCTTTGATAATTCCAAAATCAATAACGATAGCGTTGGGAAGTGTTGATGAATATTTTTGAATGAAATTTTCAAAAAACTTAAACATATCTTTTTGCTCAGTTTCAGAAAGAGAATCGGTGTCGAAAGCATTATTTCTCCAATAAGAAGAATGCGTTTTTATCTGATTATTTGAAACAAAACAACGCACTTCAAGTTCCCATTCTACAACTTCTGATGTAAAAACCATGCTGTCCAAATCTAAAGTATCAAAACCTTTGATATCAGTAACTTTGTCAAAAACTCCGACTTTAAAACTTTTAAAATCAGAACATTTGATGAAAATATTTTCTTCATCAACAAATTCCTTCAGATGTCCGTAAGAAATTTTGCGTTTGGTAAAATCTTCAGAGATTTCTGCAAGCCAATTATCTTTTGTTTTTGTTAATGTCAGATTGCATTGTTCCGCAACGATTTCTGCATAAATATCTTCACCATAAACCGCAATTACATCTGTACGAAATTCCTCAGGAACATTCCATTTTGCATTAAAACGATTCAATTCGTAAGGTGAATTGATGGATGCTTTTTTAAGGTTGTTGCTGTCTTCCGTGTAAATAGGAGATAGGGCGATTATATTTTTCATGCTATTATTTTTTCTGTTTTTAATTTTTCGATTAAATTATGACGTTCATTTTCAGATAGACCATCAAAAAAAATGATCCATCCTTCTGGATATAATCTGGCGTGAATGAGATTTAAATTGTTTTTCCACATACGATGATACCTATCGGAACATTCTTCAATAAACTCATAATACGAAAAATACTCTGACAATAAATCAATATTACAAATTAAATCATTTCCAATTGCAGGAAGATGAGTATAATATCGATATTCTTCGAAAAAGGCTTGTTGTTCTATAAAGGTTTCGAAACTTTCAAAATAAAAGTAAAAGTCATAGGAGTCGCAACCACAATCTCTCAATGCAATTTCTCCATTTTCGGCAATATACAAACTGTCATTTATAGAAAATAAAGTTTATCCTTTCCAATGATAGGTATTAATTCCTTTATGTTCTTTTACTTGTTTTGGAGTAAAAATATGAATAATTGTATCTTGAATATGAAGACCGGAAAAATTCTTCTGAAACCTTAGAATTTCAAAAGGGTTTTGAAGATGATAGAAATTTAAATGCTTTTCTAACATTTCTAAATCTATTTCATACTCCTTATTTTTTCCTTGCTTCTCTATAAAGTTTAAGGCTCTTTCAGATAGTTGTTTGATCATATTTATAAAAAATCTAATTCATTACATTAATATTTCCCTAAAAACCTTCTCCATCTCAACCTTATTCGCATTTCCTCCCTTCAAACTCTTCGCTCTTTCCTCATTATCTTTCACCATCTCCTCCAGAAATCCAAAAAGTTCCCAATCATTTGCATGATAATAAGATTCTCCTTTTGTAGCTTTTAAAGCAACAAGATTTTCTATTTTGGTTCTCGTAAAATCATCAACTAAAACCAATAATTCACTGAACAAAACTGGCGGTACCGTTCCTTTTTCTAATATCCATTTTCCTGTCAACGCTGTTCGAAGGCAGTAGAAATAACTTTTCAGTTTTACTTCATCGGTTCTGCAGGCTTCGAGATATTTTTTGCTCATGCTCAGATAATGGTAAGAAACCGCTATCGGAGAAAAACATGAATCTGCCAAAGGTTTAAAAAGTTCATAAAACTTTTCATTTTTTACATAAACGATAGGAGAGTAGAACCAACTCAACAAAGCTGCGTTTGATTTTAATAAGAGATGAAAAGTCTTTCTCAAATCCCATCCCGAACCGTCTAAATCGTCTTCGGTCATAAATTCTATCGTTTCATCTTTGTCCCATGGCGACAGATACCAGTCTTTTTCGTGTCGATAGATGAAACGTATGTCATAATCGCTGTCGGGAGACGCAAAACCCCAAGCCCGGCTTCCGGATTCTACGGCAAAAAGTATTTCTATGTTTCTTTCTGCCTCTATTTCTTTTAATTTTTCTAATATTTTTGGTGTCATTGTTATTGTTTTTATTTTGGTTAAACGCAAAGGCGCAAAGATTTTTAAATTCATTTTGCTTTTAAGGCGCAAGACACTTCGACAAGCTCAGTGTGACAGTGTGTATTTCAAAAGTCTATACTGAGTTGAAAGTTGTAATTTTAGTTGAGATAAAATCCTTGCGCCTTATAGTTTTGAGTTGTAAAAAGAAACTGCGTCTTTGCGATTGACCAACAATTATGCTTTTCTATATTTTTTCTTCTTTTTCCAAGGCGCATTCTTCTGCACATCACCCGCCATAATACATCCGTAAGGCATCACTTCATCCAACACTTCACACAATCCGTATTCTTCAATTTGGGCTCTTACGTTTTTGGCACTTTTATACGCTGTCGGAAGTTCGGAAATATCAATTTCATTGGAGAAAAAACGGATATCTAATCCTTTGGTTTCTTCTGCAAAAACTTCCTCAATGGTTTTATGCGCCAATGATTTTTTATGCTGCGTTCTGCTGAAATTTCTTCCTGCTCCATGGGGTGCAAAACCTAAGTTTCTTTCGTTGGTTTTTCCCTGGACGATCAAAACGGGTTCCGACATATTCAAAGGAATCAATCTTGGTCCCGTAATATCCGGCATAAATTTATCGTCTAGCGGAGTGGCACCTTTTGCATGGTAAAACAAATCTCCATCTTTGAAAACAAAATTATGTTCATTCCAATATCTGTTTTCTTTCTCGATGTTCATTTTATTTAAAACGGCATCGTGGATTGAAGTATGGTTTTCTTTCGTCCATGTTCTTATCAATTGTAGCGCTTCCCAATATGATTTTCCTTCTTCGGTTTCGTAAGGAATCCATGCATTTTCTTTCAATGTTTCAGGGGAAATTTCCAGTCTGAAACGGTTGGCTACTTTCATTCCTTTATCATACAAAGCGGCTCCGGGAGCTCTCGATCCGTGATGCGTGACCAACATGGTATTTCCTGTATTTTTTGAAATTCCGACAAACAGGAAATGGTTTCCGTCACCCTGAGTCCCCATATGTGAACGGGCAATGCTTATTAATTTATCATCATTTAAGAAGTCATTTTCCCTGAAAGCATCCATCAATTCCTGAGACATTTCCATTTGCTCACCTCTCGGTCTACCTCCATATCCAAAGTGCGTAATTGAATGGGCTGCATCCAAAACTTCTTTCGGATCAGCTTTTCCAAAGTCTGTCAACATGACGGAACAACAGATATCTGCGGAGTGAAAGCCGGGATGAATGGCATTTTTTGCCACAACAACTCCTCCAACGGGAATCTGACCTTCAGGACCTGTCGGGCAGGCATCGGGCATGATCGCCCCTGCAACCAAAGTAGGAGTTTTCATCAGAACTTTCATCGTGTTGATTACTTTTTCCAAGTTATCGTTTTCACTTTCATGTTCAGCTCTGATGTTGATGATGAAATCTTTTGCCGTTTCATGAAGCGGAATAGGATCCGGCGATCTGAACTGTTCCAAATATGCTGTGATTTGATTTTTATCTAAATTATTTTCGTTGATATATTCGATGGCTTCTTTAAACCATTTTCCCGGTCTGAAACCTAATTCGATTAAATCGTTTCCGTTGATTGTACTCAATGTATTCATGTGTTTGTTATTTGATAGTGCAAAGTAATTGGTAAAGTGTGCAATGTTTTTGCGCAGATGAAATTATTTTAATTATTTTTGAGAAAATTAATTTGACTAAAATTTTTTAACACGTTAGAACACTTTAGTTTTTTTAATTTAGAACTTAACGAATAAGAGAGCACTTAAGTTTTAAAAAATCTTTGATTTTTTTCTAATGTGTTCTTTATGTTTTCAAAGATGATAACTTAAAAATTCTGATGTGTCAGAAGAAAATTTTTCAGCGTTTTCAATTTTAATATTAAATAAAAATAAAAAATATGTTATTCGAACAATTAGAAAAATCAGCGGAAGAAATACAGTTTAAAGATGTTATTGCATTTATTGATGAACATTATGATTTTACTCCGACAAAATTCACGAACGGAAATACAGTGAATGAGGGAGATCAAAATAACGGTTCATGCAAAGTTTTCAGTTTTGGAAAACTAAATGATTTATCTAAAGAAGAAACTTTAGCTCTTTTCGGAGATTTTTACAGAATCGATGTTTTACAAAATCCTGAAGGAACAGACCACCAGAATATCAGAAATTTTATGGAATATGGCTGGGATGGGATTTCTTTTGAAGGGAAGGCTTTAGTAAGAAAATAATTGTCATTGCGAGGAATGAAATGACAAAGCAATCTCAAACAATTAAGAAGAGATTGATTGGGTGCTTCCTTGGTAAGGAAGAGGTCATGAATTTAACGCCTAGGTTTATGGAATATTTCTTAGATCTGTACCGAATATCAGAACGCTTAACCACCCCGTCAAAAATTCTTTGAATTTTCGCCACCCCTCCAAAGGAGGGGAATTCTTTGCGCCTTAGTCTTGAACTCAACCTTAATTAATAATTGCCTTAACCTTAACCTTAACCTCACTCTATGTCGTCCAACAAAAACGCTCTTATCCGTTACAAAACTTTAGATAAATGTCTGAAGAATAAGTATAAAAAATATACTCTTGAAGATTTGATTGACGAATGTTCCGAAGCTTTATTTGAATTTGAAGGCAAAGAATCTTTTGTAAGCAAACGAACGGTACAGCTTGATCTGCAGAATATGCGGAGTGAGAAATTCGGGTATGAGGCACCGATCGAGGTTTACGAAAGAAGGTATTACCGTTACAGCGATCCGGAGTACAGCATTCATCAAATTTCAGTGAATGACAATGACTTGAAAGCGATGAATAATGCGGTGCAGATTTTAAAGCAGTTTAAAGATTTCTCAATGTTCAAAGATATGAACGGTGTCATTCAGAAACTGGAGGATTCTATTCATTCGACGACGCAGAAATCAATTATTCATTTAGATAAAAATGAACAGCTGAAAGGTCTCGAATATATTGATGTTTTGTATGAGGCCATTCTAAATAAGAAGGTTTTAAAGATTTGCTATAAAAGTTTTAAGGCGAGGGAAGAAAATATTTTGACGGTTCATCCACAATTATTAAAAGAATACAACAACCGGTGGTTTCTGATTTGCTGGCACCTGAAGGCGATTTACAATCTGGCTTTGGACAGAATGGTAAGCATTAAAACCGATGATGAAACTGTATATATTGATAAAGATTTTGATGCAGACCGGTATTTTGGGGAAGTTATTGGTGCGACCGTTTCAGAAACACAGCGACCACAGAATGTAATTTTCATGGTGACATCACAACATGCGCCCTACGTGAAAACCAAACCTTTTCATCATTCGCAGGAAATCATGAGTGAAGATGAGAACGGGACGACTTTTAAGATCTGTGTGCAGCTCAATTTTGAACTAGAAAGAATGATTTTGGGGATGGGAGAGTTTCTGACCGTCCTTGCGCCACGAAAGCTCAAACAGAGAATTGCGAAAAGTATAAGAATGGCTTACACTAATTATCAGGATCAGAATACAGCGAATGGAGAATCGTAATTGAATTCCAAAAAAATTGGCTTAAAACTTGTAACTGTTTTTGAAATAAAAATATTATGAAATCAAGAATATTAAAAGCGGTTTTAGCAATGGTTGTTCCCATTGTCATTGAATATGTCATCAAGAAATTTACAGAAAAGAAAGATGTAGTGCAGGATCCTAATAGACAGATTCCTTCACCGCACTAATCCTAAACCTTCCTCTTTTGGAAGGTTTTTTCTTATATAAAATCGTACACTCCGTTTTTCCAACCCAGAACTTTTGATGAATCGGCATTGAGCCAGTTTTTAAGGACGGTTGCATAGACTTTTCTGAAATCTTCTGTATAAATTAAATCTCCCTCGTTGAGGTTTTGCAAGTCGGGAAGGGCATTGAGAATTCCTTTCTTTTTTAATCCGCCGCTGATAAAAAACATTTGGTTGGCGGTTCCGTGGTCGGTTCCTTTGCTTGCATTTTGAGCAACCCGTCTTCCGAATTCTGAAAAAGTCATCAGTAAAATATCATTAAATAATCCATTGGCTTTCATATCTCCGACGAAAGATTTTACCGCATCATTAATTTCACCGAATAGCTTTTGCTGTCTTTCATTTTGGTTGACGTGCGTATCAAAACTTCCTATCGAAAGGTAATATACCTGCGTGTTGATATCAGATTTTATCAATGAAGCAACGGTTTTGAAATCTTTTCCCAGCTTAGAATTAGGATATTCCTGAGCCGTTTTTTTTGCTTTACTTTTTTCAAAGATATAATCGGCATTGTTGATCGTAGAACCCAATGTTTTGTATAAATAAGAAACCGTTTCATCATCGTGATGATGGTCACTTTCATACAATGATTTGAAATATTTTTCCTGACTTGTCTGATATAGTTTTTTTGGATCTTTAAAGGCAAAAGCTTTGTTATTTTCACCTTTTAAAGCCAGACTCAACATATCATCAACTTCCAAAGCCTGTGTTGGATGTTCGCATTTGTAACATTCCTCATCCAGAAATCTTCCAAGCCATCCTGTTTCGAGAAACTCATCACTTTTACTGGCTGAATGCCAGATATCCATGCTTCTGAAATGTGATTTGTCGGGATTTGGATAACCCACGTTATTCATCAGGGAAAGTTCGCCACTGTCAAATAATTCTTTAAAATAAGACAAAGCGGGATTGATTCCGGTTTCATCATTTAAAGGCAAAGAATCATTGATGGCAATATTATTTCTCTCTTTAAAATAAATATCATTTTTTGTTGGAATGATCGTGTTTAAACCGTCGTTCCCTCCCGTAAACTGAAGTACGATCAGTATTTTCTGATTTGGATTTAATGCATTGTCCAAAGTCATCGACTGCAGAAAATTCGGAACAAACAATGAAGCTGTTGCCAATGAACTTATTTTTAGAAAGTCTCTTCTTTTGATGATCATAATTTCTTTGCTTAGATTTAATAAAACTAATTTTCTCTAACTTCTAACTTCTAACTTCTCACATCAACTGATATTCGGGTGTTGACATGAGATTAATGACGGTCATTTTGATACTTTGATCTGAAAATTGTTTCACAGAGTTCATATCCAAAGATTCGGAGTTGACGATCAGATAATCTTCTGCTTTTCTTTGGTTCAAAGCTTTGTCAACTTTCGACCAATCGATGGTGATGTTGGGATTTTTAAAACTTTTATTTAAAGCTTCTCTTGATTTCATTCCCATATCCATATCATCATCTTCTTTTGCAGAATATTCCATCGGCCTTAAACCCGACCATATTTGGGGGATCTGAAGTCGCAGCATTAAAGTCGAGCTGTCGATCCAGGATTTTCCGTTGGGCCAGCCTGATACATTGGGTGGATAAAGCAACATCTGACCGAGAAGTTTTTGATAAACAATGATATTTTCAGGGTTTTGAATTTCCATCGGCAGCATTCTCATCATTCCTGCGAAAAGTTCTGTGGGAGATTTTATTCTGTTTCCAATATTTTTTTTGTCGTAAAACCATGAACTTGAAAAGATTTCCGTCATTAGTTTTTTGATGTCATATCCTGATTCATAAAAGTTTTCGCTTAGGTTTTTAATGATTTTTAAATCAGGTTTTTCATTAACGAAAAAGGTGTAAATCTTTGTTGTGATAAATTCTGCTGTTGCTTTTTGTTCTAAAATTATATTTAAAACATCATCGCCTGTGAAATTTCCGGTTTTGCCGAGAAAAGTTTTTGTACCCGTGTCGTGAAGCTTCTTTCTTTCATTAAAATTACCTTCCTTATCATAACCCCAACCTGTAAAAGCTCTTGCAGCCTCGCGAATGTCTGTTTCCGTATAGTTTCCTCTTCCCATCGTGAAAAGTTCCATGACTTCACGGGCGAAATTTTCGTTAGGATGATCTTTTTTATTCTGTTGATTATTAAGGAAATTCAACATCGCTGGAGAACGGCTGACTTCAAATAATAAATCTTTAAAATTACCTAAAGACTTCTCCCGAATTACATTCAAAAGCTGCTGGTTGAATTTTGGATTGTTAATTCTCGTTGCAAAATGTCCATGCCAGAAGAAAGCCATTTTCTCACGTAGCTGTTCTTTGCTGAAGGTCATTTTCTTTAAAAAATTCAGGTTAAGCTCATTATTCTGCTTTTGATTTACTTTCTGAATTTCCCTTTTCTGCTGGGCAGTGGCTTTAGGATCGGTATATTCAATGGGTTCAATATCAGGAGTTTCATAGACAATAGGTGAGAAGGTTTCTACATTGAAAACTTCCTGTAAGATGGTCTTGATGTTCTTGTTTTTCAAATCATCTACCTGCTCAATCCCCGGTCCGAAACCTGCACGCCAAAGAAGATGTTTATTATTGATAAATGAAGCAACCATAATCCTGATTTTATTTTTTGATGAATAAAAGATGCGGAGGTTAAAGTATATAAACAATTATTAATGATCATTTATTGCTTGCCTTCATGTAAAGTTAAACAACTATTTAATTAAAATAAAATTTAATCCATTGATTTTCATTATTTTATATTAATTTTAAGATTTGTATTGGGATTGTGTGAATTATTTTGGCATGATTTTTACTCCTCTCTTTTCAGTAAAATTTAAAAAAATCAGAGTTATGAAAATGTTTAAGCAAGCTATTTTAGGAGCAGGAATTTTGACGGCAGGTTTAGTTAGTGCGCAAAGTGCTCAGATGAATAATATGATTAAAGTGGGAGCAACAGCAGGTATTGCGGTTCCTTCCGATAATGTTTCTGCAGCTGTTGGTGTAGACGTAGCATATCAAAATTTGATTACTCCGGGATTTGGTTTGGGTATTGCGACAGGTTATACTCATTATTTTGGAAAAGACAACAACGGATATGATAACAATGATGTGGGTGTAGTTCCTGTAGCGGCGCTATTCAGAATTTATCCTAAGCAGACTGGTTTTTATTTCGGGGCTGACCTTGGTTACGGGTTTTTAGTGGGTGACGAGAAAGTTGCGTCAAACTCTACAGCAGACCGACCAGATGGAGGTTTCTATCTAAAGCCAGAGATCGGATATCACAACAGAGACTGGAATTTCTTCCTTCAATATCAGAAAGTATTTTCGGGAAGTAACGGTGATATCGCAAACCAAGACTATAATGTGGGAAGCATCGGAGCAGGATTTTCTTACAACATTCCTTTAGGGAAATAATTAGAACCAATATAATTAGTTATTAACCAAGCCTTTTCGATTTTTTGAAAAGGTTTTGTTTTACCTAGCACAGATTACCAAAACAATTATTATATTTGATAAAATTAGCGATTATGAACTTAAATCCAAAATTTCCACTTTTTTTACCGGGAGTAAAGAACAGCAGTAATGATAATGTATCGATCATTGGTGTAAACCTACGTGAAGATGTTACGACGATCGCTTATTATATCTCGGGTAATGGTGGAATTGAAACTAAAACTCAAAAAAATTACCCTACAAAAGAATATTCTGCATTTTCTGAAATACTTACCCAGTTTATTCAGGAAGAGCAGTTAGAGAAAGTAAAACGTTTGGGAATCTCAGTTCCGGGACCTGTTTTGAACGGAAAAAGTAATCCTGAAAGATTAGGATGGAGCTTTGATGTTGAAGAATATAAAAATGCATTCGGTTTTGAAGACGTGACGATGCTAAATGACCAAGAGGCTTCTGCTTACGGTATTGCACTTTTACAAGACAGTGATCTTGATGCCATCTACAGCAGCGGTCATCTGGAAAAAGGAAATGTTGCCATCTTAGCACCAGGAAACGGTTTGGGTGAGGCAGGATATTTCTTTGACGGAAAATATCTAAGACCTTTCGCTACAGAAGGCGGTCACTCAGAATTTTCTCCACGAACCAATGTTGAGGTAGAATTTTATCAATTCTTAAATAACATTTACGGAATTGTAAGTTGGGAAAATGTATTGTCTAAAACAGGTTTATTCAATATCTACAGATTCTTAAGAGACGTAAAAAGACATCCAGAACCGGAATGGCTTTCTGAAAGACTGACCAACGCCAACGGTAATTTCACAGAAGAAATTTTCAAAGCAGCAGCTGAGGAAGATGTGATGATTTGTAAAATCGCATTAGATACATTTTTAGAATTCTTGGCAAGAGAAGCCAATAACTTAACGTTGAAGTTGAAAGCAACAGGAGGTTTATTGATTGCCGGAGATATTCCGCAGATTATCAGACAATATATTGATAAAGATAAATTTTACGAGAAATTTAAAATAAGCGATAAAATGGAAGATATGTTGAAGAACATTCCGATTTATCTCATCAATCCAGACAGTACCAGCATTGATGGTGCAGCACTTTACGCCGCCTACTATAAAGACTAAAAAATATAACTCCGAAGAAATTCGGAGTTTTTTTATGGATGATTTTAGTCATAAAAATATTTGAAGTAATTGATGTACATCAACAAAAACTACCGATTAAGATAATTACATTTGCAGCAATAAATAATTAAACAATTTTTATTCATGAAAAAAATATTTTTATTAGCAGTTTTGGCTAGTGGTCTGGCTTTCGGGCAATCAAAAAAAGTGGTAACGTCTGATGTTCACTGGTGGGGTTATAAAGTTGCTAAAACTGAATCTAGTTCTCACGACGGAACGGTAAAAGTGAAATCCGGTAACATGATCATGAAAGGAAATGAGCTTGTAGGAGGAGATTTCGTTTTAGATATGAATTCTATCAACGCTACAGATCTTTCAGGAGAATACCAGGGGAAACTGAATGGTCACTTGAAAAACGGAGATTTCTTCGAAGTTGAAAAATTCCCTACGGCAAGTTTCAAAATCACTTCTGTAAAGAAAAACAGTGATAAAGTGTACAACAAACTGGTAACAGGAAATCTTACAGTAAAAGGAAAAACCAGCCCTGTTTCTTTCCCTGCAAAAGTTTCTTATGCAAACGGAGTGGTAAGTTTAGAGTCAAATAAATTCTCTTTCGACAGACAAAAATTTGATGTTGCTTACAAATCTTCAATGAAAGATGTTTTTGTGAAAGATGATATCGATATGCTTGTAAAAGTGACCGCAAAATAATTTAATCAAAAAAATATTATTAAAAGTGTAGAAGTTCTACACTTTTTTTTATTTTTGTTGAATTGTAAATAAAAAAGAATGAAAAGATTATTATTGTTTGTTATGATGTGTGCGAGCATATCATTTGTATTTGCTCAAAAAAAGGGAGATAAAATTTCTAAAGTGATCACTTCTGAGATCAAATGGTGGGGACACAAGGTTGTAAAAACCAAAGCATCTTCTCATTATGGAAGTTTGAAACTGAAAAGCGGAAAATTTAATTTTGATAAAACGGTTTTTGTTGACGGTGAATTCGTGATCGATATGAGAAGTTTGGTGGTAGCTGATCTTTCGGGTGACGATCAGGTAAAACTTACCAACGAATTGAAAGGAACCAATTTCTTCGAAGTTAAAAAATTTCCGACGGCAAAATTCCATTTGAAAAAAATTATTCCTTTGGCTAACAGCGAGTACAATTCTACCATCGTAGGAGATATTACCATCAAGGGAATCAGAAAGACTATTTCATTCCCTGCAAATGCATATATTACGCAGTTTACGGTAGATATAACATCTTCAGTATTCTCATTAAACAGAAAGGATTTTAGAATATTCTATCAGAATTCTTTAAAAGACTATTTCATCAAAGACGAGATGGATATTCAGTTTAAAGTTTCCACTCAAAAATTGGATAACGAAAGACCTTTGTAAGGTTAAAATTTTCATAAATCATCATGCACAGCTTTTATTAAGTTGTGCATTTTTTTTATTTTAGTACTACGAATCGATTGGTAATAAAAAAGATATCAGCAATTAGTTTCTTAAAAACTTTGAGGACCTAGTTAAGTGGAACGCCTTTATCTCAAAGATTAGTTTGATTTTAACGGATTCGATGAATCTTCGATTTGCGAACTTAAAGACAGTTAGTATTTAAAAAAAATCTTAGCGAACTTTGCGTTTAAAGAAAACAGTTTGATTTAAAGTAAAATTTTAAAAAGTACAAATGAAAATATATGTAGTAAGTGGTTTGGGTGCAGATTTTAAGGTTTTAGAAAAACTGAAATTTCCAGAACAGCATGAAATCGTCTTTATCGACTGGATCATTCCTGATTTGGACGAAAGTTTTGCAAATTATGTTGGCAGAATGGCTGAAAAAATCGATACAACAGAACCTTTCTACTTATTGGGTTATTCTTTTGGCGGAATTATGGTGCAGGAGTTAAATAAAATGAAGCCTGCGGAAAAAGTAGTCATCATGGGAAGCATAAAATCAGACAAAGAAAAATCCCGATTGATTAAAATGGGTGAGGTTACGAAAATTCCGAAATATTTGCCAATCCGCCTTTTTAATGATCAGACCTCTGTTTTTTATACAAGATTAAGAAAGTTTTTTGATCCGAAAAATCCTAAAGTTATTGAGTATTTTCAGGTAAGAGATCCATATTATCTGAAATGGTCTGTTGAAAGAATTTCAGAGTGGAAGTTTGAAGAAAACCCGAATGTAATTCAGATTTTAGGAGATCGGGATATTGTTTTTCCGATAAAAAATTCAAAACCTAATTATATCGTCAAAGGCGGAACCCATCTTTTCCCAGCAACTAAATATAAAGAAGTTTCAATGCTGTTAAATGAAATATTTATTTAAATTTTATAATTAACCTTAATTTTTATTGGGGTTAATTTATTTTAATACTGATTTATTGAAATTTATCTTTAATTTTGCTGGGGTTAAATTAAAAAAATATGGAATAGTTTTTAATGGTTAAACCCAAGCTATTTCAAATGCCTTTAAAAATTAGATGTATGAAAGTTGGTTTAAAATGGAAAGTTTCATTTATAATAATTTCTTTGGTCGCCATTGGCGGACTTTTCTGGAAGCCGAGTGTTGATTTTCCAAACACCGGAGATTTTTTAGGCGAAGAAAGTATCGTGGGTTCAGATGTAGCCTGGATTTTAGCTGCTGCAGGACTCGTTCTTCTCATGACTCCCGGGCTTTCCTTTTTCTACGGCGGAATGGTTGGTAAAAAGAACATGATTTCCACGATGCTGCAAAGCTTTATCGCTTTAGGAGTTATTTCTATTTTATGGATTGTGGTTGGTTTTTCTCTGTCTTTTGGGGACTCCATCGGTTTTGAAATCAATGGCGAACATTACGGAATTATCGGGAACCCTTTTACCTATCCATTTTTTAATCATGTGAGCGTTTATCCTCACAAAACAATGGCTTCTACCATACCTTTTATTTTATTTGCTTTATTTCAAATGAAGTTTGCCGTGATTACTCCGGCTTTGATTACGGGCTCGTTTGCGGAAAGAGTTCGATTTATTTCGTATTTGGTTTTCATGGTTTTGTTCAGTCTTTTCATCTATACGCCGCTTTGCCACATGGTTTGGCATCCTGAAGGGCTTTTAAATAAATTTTTCGGAGTTAAAGATTTTGCAGGCGGAACAGTGGTTCACATGAGCGCAGGCTTTGCCGCTTTGGCGGGTGCCATTGTTTTAGGGCGAAGAAAAAATCCACATCATGAGCCTTCCAATATTCCGTATGTTATTTTAGGAACGGGAATGCTATGGTTTGGCTGGTTTGGTTTTAACGCTGGTTCGGCATTAAGTGCCAACGCAACGGCAGCAATTGCTTTCGGAACGACAACGATTGCCTCTGCTTCAGCCATGATGACATGGATCTTCTTTGACAGAATCAACGGAAGAAAAGTTTCTGCCTTAGGAGCTTGTATCGGTGCTGTCGTAGGCTTGGTGGCAATTACTCCTGCGTGCGGTTTTGTTTCAATTCAGGAAAGTCTTTTTATCGGATTTATCGCTGCCATTGTGTCTAATTTAATGATGAATTGGAAAGCATTAAAGAAAATAGATGATACGTTAGACGTTTTTGCCTGTCATGGAGTCGGAGGAATCATGGGAATGATTTTAACTGCAATTTTTGCCCACGGCGAAAATGCAAGTCTTCTGCACGGCGGAATCGGAGTTTTTACCCATCACATGATAGCTCTGGTTTTGGTTTCTGTATTTACATTTTTCGGATCTTTACTTTTGTACAAAATTACGAACCGAATTATTACGCTCAGAGTTTCTGAGGAGTCAGAAAATATAGGTTTAGATATGTCTCAACATGAAGAAAGCCTGAAATGGTAATCGTCATAATTACTATTGGTTTCATTTTGGCAGCTTTATCCTCCTGTAATTTATCCTGAGCCTGTCGAAGGGCTCCCGCTTTTTTGCCTCCGTTTCGCTACGACAAAAAGAGCTCAGTTCAAGTCGGGCTGCGTAGCTTGTGCAGAGTTCAAGAGACGTTTATAAAATGGAAGATTTGTGGCTTTTAGATTTAGTGATAAACCATTTCTGACATTCCATTTCTTTAGAATTTATCGTGTATATTTGCTTTTCATGAAAATGAAAATCACGTATGGAATCTATATCGGTTTTTGAGATTATAAAAGTAGGAATTGGCCCTTCCAGTTCGCACACAATGGGACCCTGGAACGCTGCTTCGGCGTTTATCAGAATTATAAAAAGAGAACGGTCAATCGCTGAAGTGAAAGAAGTTTTCCTGGAATTCTTCGGTTCACTGGCAAAAACGGGAATCGGTCACGGCACAGATATCGCAGGAATGTTGGGTTTAAATGGAGAAGATTTTAAAACCATCAATACTTCAAAGATCGACGAAATCGTTCATCATATTAAAACGTCTGAGATTCTTAATTTAGGTGCAGAAAAAGAAATTCCTTTTATCTACGGACATCATTTGGTGTTGAATATGTCCAAATCTTTGGACTTTCATCCCAACGGAATGATTTTTAAAGCTGTCTTTGAAGATGGTACTGAGCTCGTTCAGGATTTTTATTCTGTTGGCGGAGGTTTTATTGCTAGTCAGGAAAAAAACTCAATTGAGAAGCAGTGTGTTCGTACAATATATCCGTGCCATCACGGTTCAGATATCGTAAAGTATTGCGAGAAATTAGGTTTTGATAAAATGTCGGATCTTATTTTAATCAATGAAGAAAGCTGGAGAACGCAGGAAGAAACAAGAAAAGAAGCTCTGAATATCTGGGAAAACATCAAAGAATGTATTTACAAAGGGGTTAACAAGGAAGGTATTTTGCCGGGCGGCCTTAATGTTACCCGCCGTGCAGCCGGAATGAACCGAAAATTATTGGGACAACAGATTTATAAAAATAAAGATGAATGGTTTCAGCAAGTTGTTGACGCTGAAGAAAACTTTACCAATATCAATAAGTGGATTGCCTGTTTTGCATTGGCGGTAAATGAAGAGAATGCAAGCTTCGGACGTATCATCACGGCGCCAACCAATGGGGCAAGTGGAGTGATTCCGGCGGTTTTAATGTATGCTCAGGCTTTTACACCTTATACAAGTGACGACGATATTGTGAGATTTTTATTGGTTGCCGGAGAAATAGGAACTTTATTTAAGAAAAATGCAACTATTTCTGCAGCGATGGGCGGTTGTCAGGCAGAAGTGGGAGTTTCTTCGGCAATGGCTGCGGCAGGCTTAACAGAAATCTTAGGCGGAAGTGTCGGGCAGGTATTGATGGCAGCAGAGATTGCGATGGAACATCATTTAGGATTAACGTGTGACCCGATTAAAGGTCTGGTACAGATTCCTTGTATCGAAAGAAATACGATGGGGGCAATAAAAGCAATTACTGCAGCGAATATTGCTCTTGAAAGTGACCCTACAAAAGCAAAAGTAAGTTTAGACCAAGTGATTCAGACAATGTGGGAAACTGCGTTGTCGATGAACGACCGTTTCAAGGAAACTTCTGAGGGTGGTTTAGCGATTGCAGTGAATGTACCGGAATGTTAATATAAAAGATACAGAGTATACAAAAAAAACGTCCTGACGTTTTGCTTGAAACCTCAGGACGTTTTTAGTAAAAGATTCCGACGTTTCATTCGAAACGTCGGAATCTTTTTTATTTGGCTGTTTATTTTTTATCAAAAACAAGTGTATTCCCGTTTTGGATAAGGCTTAATTGTTTGTTTTCCGGAGAGAAAATAATTTCTACACCAGCATTATCATATTTAAATTTATTTCCTTCCACATATTCTAAAGGAAATGACGGTTGATCAGTTAATTGGGCAAAAAGGATTTCTTCTTTTATGAAGATTTTAAAGTCCAACTTAGTCTCTTTTGAATAATAATTACCCTCATATTTTTGTAATTCTTTTTCAGAGGCTTTTTTCAGTTCTGTAAATTTGGGATAGTCATATTCCTGATCATAAATAAGATTGGCAATTCCTAAAAATATCTTTCCGTGAGATAATTTTTCTCCGTTAATCACTATTGCTATCGAATAGTTTTCAGTCGGACTGTAAGAAACGAGTGTGTGAGTTCCGGCAGTATCACCACCATGTCCGTAAGAAATTTTATTGTAAAATGGTACTTTCATTACGCCTAGCCCAAATGGTTTTTCACCTTTCGGAAGCATTTTGTCTAATGTTTCTTTTTTTACAAATTTATAATCAAATAAAGCATTGATGAATAAACTCAAGTCATGAGTTGTAGAAGTGATGTCGCCCAATCCGATGCAATTGCGGAAGTCAAAATCTTTTACCTCCATCCATTTTCCGGTGGTGTTTTCATACGATTTGAAGATGTTTTTTTGATTATCTAAAACCGAAAAAGTATTTTTCATATGGGCTTTATCGGTGATGTTTTCTTTCAACAAAACATGGTACGGTTTTTTAGAAACGTCCTCTAGAATTCTGCTTAAAAGATAATAACCGGAATTTGAATATCTCTCTTTCTCTCCCGGCTGAAACTCCACTCCGTGTTTTCTTATCGTATCAAGAATCGCTTTGTCACCAACAGGTTTCCCGAACAGCCATCCACCTACATAATCTCCCAATCCGCTTGTATGGTTCATCATATGTTCTAAAGTAATTTTATTGGCATTCGGAGCATCAGGATAATACTTTGAAAGTTTATCATTAAGACTTAGTTTTCCTTTTTCTTCCAATTGCATCAGCATAATTGCAGTAAAAAGTTTACTGACTGAGCCAATTTGGTAACCTGTATTAGAATCCCATTTTACATTTGGTAATTGGTCTTGCCCGAAGTTTTTCTGATAGATTTCTTTTCCGTCTTTGAAGAGAGTGATGCTCCCGACTCCTTCTTTATTTTGGGTAATATAGTTTAGAAAATCATCAATTTTAGCGGTATTAATACCTTCTTTTTTGATGTCTTTTGATACCAAAGTTTTTGATTTATGTTTTTCTTTTCCATCATTTTTATAAAGGCTTAGCGGAAAAGATTTTGAATGTTGCGAAAAAGTTCCCTCAAAATGATCGGTTTTAAATTGTCCTTTATAAGAAGCATTCAATGCTTTCATTTCAAAAACCAACTCATTATTAACGAATTCAGTTTTGTCAACGTTAATGATTTGATTACCCTGCTTTGGGCTTTTCGCTGTTGAAACATAGATCTTATTCTCTTTCTTAACATCAAGGATTAATGGGAGAATCATTCCGCCAAGATCGAGTTCTCCTTTCCATGAACCTGTGATTTCTTGCGCATAAAAAGTCTGTGCTAATAAAATCAGCATGAATAATAGTTTGGTTTTCATGTTTTTAAATTTTAGATTAAAATATGATTTGGCTTAAAATTGTAATTAAAAGTGATACAAAAGCAAATAATACAATATGTTGCCATTTTTTGATGTTTGTTGCGGTCTTGAAGCCGTTGTAATAAAGTACAATTGCGTAAATAAGAAAAATTAAACTGAAAAATCCCCAAATTGTTACCATCGCCATATCTCCAATGGCAATATTTTGTGGTTTATTCATGTTTTCAGAAATATTGTCTAAAGCTTTTTTGTAAAAAGGAAGTCCGCTGACAGGAATCGTGATCATTAGCGGTATTTGTGAAATGATTACAGTATTTAAAATATCGATGAATCTTGTTTTGCTGTTAAATATTTTAGCTAAAATAAAAAGACAGGCAACTGCTAAAAGATAACTTAAACTGTTGGTTTTTAAAACGTCCAAAAGTCCTTCGTTTTCATCAAAAGTTGAATAATGAAAAATACTGTCGTTAAGGCTATCTGCATAATAAGAGCCTAAAATATTGAGTCCAAAAGCAAAGATTCCGACAATTAAAAGTTTCTTTCATCAAACTTCAAAAAAGGAATAAAAATAGTTTTCCAGGTCATGTTTTATTTTTTTACAGTAATGTTGGGATTTATTTTAAGCAATTCATTTTCTAGGTCTCTAAAGTTTTTAGGAGAAATAATGATGCTTCCGTTTGTGAAATAAATTTCTACTCTTCCGATAATACTGGGAGCCGGAGAAGAAATTAAGTTTCCTGTTTTTTCTATTTTGTAAATGTCCTTTACCTCGATTTTTGTAGTTCCGAAAATTGAATTTTTCACATACAAAAACTCTGCATCTATCTTATACCGAATGGTCAGCATCAATAATAGTATCGCTCCGAAAATCGCACATGGCACTAGTACTATTTCCCAATTTCCATTTTTCACATCCAGAGAAATCGGCAATAAAATAATCAGAAAAATAGGAAGTATCAATTCCCAACCAATTCTTGCAGGTATATTTTTCATAGATAGATTTTTATTCTTAACCGTTTAATCTTTTTATTTTTTCAATCAAATCGTCCATTTTGTTTCTCATGGTAGGATAAGAAAGTTCGGCTTGTTTCGCCATTTCCTTTATGCTTCCGCTGGAAAGAAAAAAATTGAGTATGAAATCCTGCTCGTCCCGCGCCAATTTCAGAAGTACCGGAAGCTCGTAATTTCCGTTGACCTCAGTTTTACAGTCAGGGCATTTCATCTGACTTACCTGTAGCGTATGGTCACAACTCGGACAAATAATGGGTAACTTCATTGAGTTTTATTTCTGTAAAAGTAATAATAATTTTAATAAAGTTAAAATATTTTTTAATAAAGTTAAATGTTGTTGTAAAAATTGACATAAAAAAAACTTCCCGAAAGAAGTTTAATTTGTTTTAAAAGAAATTTATTTATCTAAGATTCCACGTATTTTGTTTGCATTTTCTATCAGTTCGCCAAGATATTCAAAGTTCTCTTTTTCCAAAGCAGATTTGAATTTCCTTAATTGAGAAATATGCTCGTTCAAAACATCTAAGACATTCTCCTTATTTTGCTTAAAAATAGGAACCCACATCTCCGGATGAGATTTTGCTAAACGAACCGTGCTGGAAAAACCTGAACTTGCCAACTGAAAAATAGTTTCCTCTTCCTTTTCTTTTTCCAAAACCGTATTGGCAAGCGCATAAGAGGTGATATGAGAAATATGGGAAATGTAAGCGGTATGAATATCGTGAGCTTCAGCATTCATATAAATCAAATGCATATCCAACTTTTCAACGATGTTCTGAACCAATTTTAAAGCATCTTCGGCGGAATCTTCACGATCACAAATCACTCCCGCTTTCCCTGAAAAACTCTCTGCAATTGCAGATTTCGGACCATGATTTTCTGTTCCCCACATCGGGTGAAATGCGACAAATCTCGACCGGTTTGGATGATCTTTTACCGAGTTTACAATTCCTGCTTTGGTAGAACCTACATCCATCACGGTTTGTGATTCTGAAATAATATCTAAAACTTTAGGCAAAATTTTCCTAGCCGCATCAACCGGAATCGCAATAATAATTAAATCTGAATTTTTAATTCCATATTCAAAATCTGCCTGTTCATTGATGATGTTTAGAGCTAACGCTTCGTTTAGATTATCTTTATTATTATCAATTCCGTAGATGAAATCAACTGCTTTTTTTTCTTTTAATTTTAATGCGATTGAGCCACCAATCAATCCTACACCAATGATACTTATTTTCATTTTCTTTCAATTTTAAAAATAAAAAACCCCGTCCGAGGACGAGGTTTAAGTTATATAACAAGAATCTCTATCCCAAATCTGAGCTGAAAATTCTATAATAATATGTTCTGTTTTTGTTAATCACAAAGCGAAGGTAATGATTTTTTTTAATTTGAATTTAAAAATGAAATATTTATTAATTAAGGGTTACTGATAATCAATGTGGAAGGGATATCCGAAAGCCAGAGACTTTTTGAATCTATTAATCCTCGCCAGCTTTTTTTGCTGATCAACATGAGATCCTGACCGTTTAGAAATTCTTTCTCAATTCTCTTTTCGTTGTACAGAGTGATGTGGTTGGGTGCCACCTGTTCAATACTTCTAATGAGTTCTTTTACCTCAACATTACTTCTGATTTGTCCTGCAACATCTAAAATAATGATTTGCGAATTGTTGTTATTAATCAGTCTTTTAGCATATTCAAGCAGATAAAAATCACTTAAATTGAAAATAGGAACGAATACTTTTTCGGCTGAAGTAAATCCTTTTTCTACTAAAACTCCCACCGGAATATTTGTTTTGTCTAAAATCTGCAAAGTAAAATCGTCAAAAGGAGAATTGTTGAAAATGTAACTTTTCCCTTTTACGGTATTCAGTAATTTTTCCGGATTGATGATTTTTGTAGTGAAACCTAAGAGTCTTCCGAGTAAACTTCCTTCATACATCGATTTTCCAAGCATGATTAAAAGTAAGTCGTAATTTCCTTTATTCGAAATACTTGTCAGATCGCTTTCAATATCTGTTGATGCTTTGAAAAGTGTGATCACTTCAAGATCTAAATCGTTTGAAGTTGCAATCACCTTTTTAAACTGTTCTTTCTCAAAGTTCTCAATATCAAAAGCGTGTAACTCATCAACGGGAGCAATATTCATTGCGGTTACGCTTTTATTTCCGTTCATTTTGTGAGTGAAATTATCTGCTAGTTTCAGTAATGTACTTCCGGATTCTGCTGTTTCGAATGATAAAAGAACTTTATATTTTGCATCATCACTTTCCTTTTCTTCATCGTCCATTGCCGACTTTTTACCTTTAAAAAGATAATTGATCAGATCAAGACAGGGTCCGGTCATAAACGTGGTAAATAATGCCATAATGACTAACATTGCAAACAATTCCGGGCCTAGAACTCCAAGATCGTAACCGATGTTTAGTACAATTAATTCTGTAAGTCCTCGTGTATTCATCAGTGCGCCAATGGTGAGACTGTCTTTCCAGCTCATTTTCAGAAATTTAGAAGTGAGTGCGCTTCCGACAAATTTCCCGGTAACGGCAGTTAAGATAATGAAACCACCGATTTTCCAAAGATGAGGGTCATTCAGTAAGCCAATCTGAGTACGCAATCCTGTAAACACAAAGAATAAAGGAAGCAATAATACCAATGCTACATCTTCTATTTTTTCAATAAAAAGATTCCTGAATTTTACATTTTCCGGCATGATAGCACCAGCCATAAATGCTCCGAAAAGTGCGTGGATACCAATAACTTCTGTAGCGTATGATGAAATAATCAAAATCAGAAAAAATACAGCGACCAACGGTTTGCTGATAAAACCTTTCCCTTTCTGTGATTCTGCGATTCTGATTAAGAACGGTCGAACAGCTTTGATCATGAAAAAAACATACAAAATTGCCATTAAAATAACGAAAAGCGATCCCGAAAATGATCCTGCTTTTACAACTGCAATCACGGCTGCCAAAATACACCACGCCGTAATGTCATCTGCAGCGGCGCAGGTGATTACGACCGTTCCAATTTTTGTCTTATGAAGGTTTCTTTCCTGAACGATTCTTGCCAAAACCGGAAATGCGGTAATACTCATTGCAATGGCTATAAATAAGGCAAATGAACTGAACTGAATTCCTTCCGGAGCAAATTCCTTATAGATAAAATAAGATAGCCCCACTCCCAAGGCAAAAGGAAAAATAATACTCGCATGGCTGATGACCACCGCATCGTGTGCTTTTTTACGCAGAACGCTCAAATCCAATTCCATCCCAACGATGTACATGAAAAGTATTAAGCCAATCTGGCTTAAGAACTGTAAGTTTCCAAGAGATTCTTTAGGGAAAATAAATGCAGAAAGTTCAGGAAAGTACAATCCAAAAAGTGATGGCCCCAGAACAATACCGGCGATCATTTCACCGATTACGGAAGGTTGTTTTAGTTTGACGCAAATCCAGCCAAATAGTTTTGCGACTAGGATAATTGTTACAATCTGGGCTAATAAAAGTGCCAGCGGATGATGAAGATTCGTCATGAAAGAATCTGTGAAATTCTCCCACATCGTAGATCCTGCCGCTTTACTTGGCGTAATATTTTCTCCTATTTCTAATGTTTTTCCTTCAATAAAAAACCAATACATGAGGCATGAAAAGAATGCAATCGTACTGAAGTAAAAGATAATATTTTTGTATTTCCACATAATCAATAATCATTTTATCTGGAAGCAAAGTTCTAAAAATAAATGATTGTTAAAAGGTGTTTTTTTTGAAATGTAACAAATGTGCAGAATAATGTAATGAAAGTTGTTTCAAGCTGTGAAAATGCTGTTTTCGAAGTATTTTAAAATTTTTTACCGAAGATATTAATGATGTAAATCCTATTTCCCGAATCTTTCCATCAGTGAGCTTTTATAGGTTTCTCCGATTTGTAATTTTAAAAAGTGATCGTTTTCTGTGGGAATAATTGTGATAATTTCGTTCGTAGACAAAACTTTTACGGATGATAAAGCAATAATTTCTTTTTTGTTGACCTGTGCAAAATCTCTGGAAGGTAACATTTCTAAAAGTAACTTGAAATTCAGATTTTTCAGAACGATGATCGTTCCGTCTTTCAGGATGATATCCTTGTCGCGGCTGTCGATTTCTGAGGTTTTAATGTAAGCGATCTGTTTTGTGAAAATGGTCGATTTTCCGATATTGCTGTTCCATTCAATGAATTCTTTCTGCGGAAGATGACTGAAAAGATCTGCAGCTTTTTCAAATGCCTGAATCAGCCTCTCTTTTTTTATGGGTTTTCTTACGTAGTCAACAACATTTAAATCAAACGCTTCGGCAGCATATTCTTTGTAAGCGGTTGTGAAAATGATTTTTTTTGAGTCAGAAATTAATTCTGCGACCTGAAGCCCTGTCATTCCCGGCATTTCAATATCTAAAATACAGAGGTTGCAATCGAGAGAATTGATTTCGCTAAGAAAAAGTTTAGGGTCGTTAAAAGCTTTCACAACTTCTACATTTTCAATCTGTTCACATAAAAGTTTCAGATAGCTTATCGCAAGCAGTTCATCATCAAGAATAACGCATTTTATCATGGAATTCGCCTAAATTGATTGTTAATTCGGCTATGAAGATACCGTTTTTTGAGCTTTTTTGAAGTGTGTAAAAATTGTTGTAAATCATTTTTAAACGCTGATCCAAAGACTGACTTCCGAAACCGCTGTGCTCTTTTTCCAAAACATTTTTTAATGACGCTTTGTTGCTGACTTTCATTGTGAAAATTCTGTTTTCCAATTCAAGATGAATGGCGATGAAAGAATCCTGAGCCAGAAAATCAGTGTGTTTAAAAGCGTTTTCAATTAAATCTACAGAAATCAGCGGTGCAAATACTTTTTCTTCATAGATCGCATCAGACTTGTCAATTTTAGATTTAATTCTAAAATCAAAGAGCGGATTGATTTTGATTTTATTAATTTCAATCAGACTTAAAGCAAAGCTGAATTCCTCTTTGGGACTTACAAATTTGTTATTACTTTCGTATAAAATATAATCCAAGACATTCGCCAGTTTATCCAGCGACATGTAGGTTTGATAGGCGTGAGACTGTACCGAATTCAGAATGTTTTTGAATAGGTGAGGATTCAGTTTCGTACCGATGTGCTCCAATTGAACTTCATTCAAGCGCTGCTCAATAAGCTTGTTGGTTTCAGAAAGCTTGGTATTTTTCTTTCGGAAAATTTGATTTTGACTGAATAAATAAATACTTACCGTGAGAAAAAAGAAGATAGCAAAGACTCCAACGAAAATCAGGTAATCGTGAATCATGTAGTAATTGCCGTCCATCTCAGTCGATTATTTTATTTTTTTTATGCTTAATAACTGAGTTTCTTCAGTACATTTTTCAAAAGTAAGTTCGTAATGCGGATTATTTTCAGGATAAGAAATCAGATAATCCGGACAGGGTTTTTTCTGTGCATGACTTCTGTCGAAATCTACTTTTCCCAGCGTAATGATGCTGTCTTTTACGAACTTTTCATCCACTTTCAAAGCGGTCATTTCAGCTTTAAAGTTTTCAGAATATTTAAAATCTTTAGACAAAGTTTCGGCAATAACACGGCTGTTGGGTAAATATCCGCTGCAGCTTACGCCTTTTTTATTAAGAACAAAAAATACAATAACCAATCCGGGAACGAGACCGATTAAAAAGAATTTGATTTTTTTCATTAGAAGATTAAAAGATTGATGTCATGATAAGTAAGTCCGAAACGGTCGCAGATTACCTTTTTGGTGTGCCTACCTTTGTACATGTACAGACTCTGTTTCATTTCGTTTTTGCGGATCAGCATATTTTCGAAACCTCCTTCTACATCGTAGTTTAAAATATATGAAAGGAAAAAATTTGAGATTGCCTTTGTAGTAGTTCTCGGCATTTTAGAAGTCAGATTCGGAAGTCCGCAATGAATAACGCCGTGTTTGATAATGTAGGGATCTTCCATGGTAGTCAGTTCCGACGTTTCTACCACTTTGCCGTAATCAATGGCAATATCGATAATGACGCTGCCTTTTTTCATTTTGCAAACCATTTCTTCAGTGACAATAGGCTGCATGTTTAATCTTGGAAGGGCTCCGATGACAACATCGGCACGTCTAAGGCTTTTACTTAATTCTTTTGGGTCAATAATTGAAGTGGGAACTCTGCTGTCCACCAAGGTGTGAAGTCTTCTCAATTTTGATAACGAATTGTCAAAAACTTTTACGCTTGCTCCTAAGCCTATGGCGGCTTTCGTAGCAAATTCTCCAACGATTCCTGCACCTAAAACGACAACTTCTGCAGGTCTTACTCCTGTAATTCCGCCAAGCATGAGTCCGTTTGATAAGGCTAGCAATTCTGAGGCATATAAAATAGAAACCGTTCCTGCGATTTCGCCAATTAATCTTACCAAAGCAAGTTGTTTGTACTCATCAGCGATAAATTCAAAAGCAATAGCGTTGACTTTTTTCTCTGCCAGCTTCATGAAATAATCTTTATCTCTAAGATTGATCTGCAAAGCAGAAACGAGATAAGTATTGGGTTTGAAATAATCAATTTCTTCATCAGTAGGCGGATTGATTTTTAAAATCAAATCCTGACTGAAGGCTTCTTTTGGATCTTTTGTAATAATTGCACCCGATTCTGAGTACTGCAGATCGGTAAAAAAAGAACCTTGTCCCGCACCGGCTTCAACAATGATCTCGTGGCCATGCTGCACCAAAACCTGCACTGCGTCGGGTGTTATACAAGTTCGTCTTTCGTTGAGACAGGTTTCTTTAGGGATTCCTATGCTGAATTGTTTGCCCTTTTTAATAACTTCCAACTTTTCCTCCTTTGGCATCAGTTCTTCCTCGGAAAAAGGAGTAAAAATATTTGTGGTACTCATTTTAAATTCAATTATGACTTAGAGAAAATTAACATTACAATCGATTTCTTAGAACAAAGATACATAATATTTAGTCGAAACTGATTTCTCTGCTTTCACCATTGTTGTGGATGCTCATCGTATGATATTTTAATCCGTAGAGTTCTTCTTCATATACTTCAGGCCATTCGATAATGCACAGATAAGCATTATCCAGATATTCTTCAATGCCGATATCAAAGACTTCTTCCAAATTTTTCAGACGGTACAAATCAAAATGATATACTTTTCCTTTGGGTGTATTGTATTCATTTACAATAGAGTAGGTGGGCGAGTTGACTTCATCTGAACTGCCCGATTTTTTAAGTAAAAACTGGGTGAAGGTAGTTTTCCCTGCACCTAAATTTCCTTTTAATAATAAAATGGGATGTTGAATTTGGGGAAGAATTTGTTCTACAACGTCTTGCCAATCTTCTAATTTGGTAATATTGAAATTCATTTTTTATTTACATTTCAAATATAATTCATGAAAATACTTTGTTCTTGCTAAAGTTCTTTTCAGGACTTCTGATTCAATTCATATTTAGCTTCAATACTTATTCAGCTTTCTGAAAAGCCAAAATTACTGAAATTTAAATTGTAAGTATGTAGATGACGGAAATTTTGATTAAAGGTTTGTATAGAAAAGATGATGAAAAATTTGAGAATCGATATATTGGGTATAAATTATTTAATAATAATTCAATACATTGATGATATTTGTTGAAATAATTTCTTATTTATATGTTGTGTGAATTTGTTTTTGAATTACTAAATAATTATTTATTTTTTAATTATTTAAGATAAATTATGTTATTTTTTACAATTTAGTCATAATTTTTTTAATAAAAAAGCATTTATTTTTTGTTTTTATTGATTTTGTATTGTTAATTTTATACTACATAAAAACTAGTGTCATGAAAAATATAAATTTACTTTTGGGTCTGCTTATCTTTGGTTGGCAGTTTGCTCAGGTTGGGATCAATACGGTTTCTCCTGCTACAACTCTTCAAATCGACGGGAATGCCCCATTAACGAAAGTTGAAGGTTTAATAATTCCCAGATTTACGGGAGATGAAATTTTTTCCATGCCTATATCGGGGACGTTATTAGAATCTAATCTGGTATATGCAACATCAGCTGCATCGGTAGTTAATCAAGTAGGGATTGGTTTGAATCTTAAAGGTAAAGGTTTTTTCTATTGGAACGGAAGTCTTTGGGCGACTGTCGATAATACAACCACTACCATTAATAATCTTTTAGCGTTTGTAAAACCTATGAACATCCTGCTGAATGATATTAATACCTATGCTTTTAGTGCCACACCATTTACCGTTCCAGATTCTCCTAAGCTAAGGCTGTTTGATTGCAGCTATCTTAGTCCGGTAGATTTGATTATTGAAAATAATCCATTGGCAGGGCCTCCGAATAATTTTGTGATTTGGGATAATACCAATTTTAAAATTAATGTTCCGCAGCAGCTCTTAGGAAATGTAATGTCTATTAATATCTCTTTGAAATATCAAGAAGTCACTGCGAATGCTGGAGCTTCGAGATTTGTTGCTTATACAGGTAATGCTGTCTATAATACAGGAGCTGGTACTGTAACAGGAGGGACAAAAATTAAAGATTTACTTTTTAAACAGACAAAAACAAGTGGTTTTACTACCATCAGGGATGAATTGGTGCTTTCACCTATTATTGTCACTCAAGAAATTATTACTAATGGTATTAAGTTATATCTAGGAAGTGGTGATAACAGCCCAATCAATTTCTATGAACCCGTTCTCACGATCGATTTTGGTGTTGTGAATACTACTCTGTAGAAAAGGTGTAATTTTTTAGTTTTCTTTTTATACAAATGATTTAAAAATTATTTAAGCAGATTGAGCCGCTATCAATCTGTTTTTTGTTAAAAATACTTTAGGAATTCTTATTTTTACACCATGATTTCCAAGCAGACGATAGATAAAATATTTTCCACGATCCGTGTCGAAGAGATTGTTGGAGAATATGTGCAGCTGAAGAGGGCAGGATCCAACTTTAAAGGTCTGAGTCCCTTTCATGATGAAAAATCGCCAAGTTTTGTGGTTTCTCCAAGCAAGCAGATTTGGAAAGATTTCTCCACAGGAAAAGGTGGGACAGCGATTTCTTTTTTAATGGAAATTGAAAATTTCACGTATCCGGAAGCACTTCGCCATGCTGCAAAAAAATACGGAATTGAAATAGAAGAAGACCAGCGTGAGTTTTCTGAAGAAGCCAAAAATGCACAGTCTGAAAGAGATATTCTTTACAAAATTCATGAAATTGCCAATGAATATTTTCAAAATATTCTGTGGGAAAATGAAGAAGGCAGATCGATTGGTTTATCTTACTTCCGTGAGCGTGAACTGAAAGACGATATCATTAAAAAATTTCAGTTAGGTTATTCTCCGGAAAAGAAAAATGCATTTACAGAATTTGCTTTAAATAAAGGCTATTCTAAAGAAATTTTAGAAAAATCCGGACTGTCAATTTTTCCTGAAAATTCACCTTCAGGAATCGATCGTTTTCGTGAAAGAGTGATGTTTCCGATTCACAGTTTTTCGGGAAGAGTCTTAGGTTTTGGAGCAAGAATTCTTCGAAGCAATATTAAAACGGCTAAATATCTCAATTCTCCCGAAACAGAAATTTATCACAAATCAAATGTTTTGTATGGTTTAAACCAAGGCAAACAGGCGATTTCAAGAAAAAATATCTGTTTGTTGGTGGAAGGATATATGGATGTGATTTCGCTTCATCTTTCAGGAATTGAAAACGTGGTGGCGAGTTCCGGAACTTCTCTGACGACTGAGCAAATCAAGTTAATTAAAAGACTTACCGAAAATGTAACCATTCTTTTTGATGGTGATAATGCCGGAATCAAAGCGAGTTTCCGAAGCATTGATATGTTGCTGACAGAAGGCATGAACATTCGTGTTTTGCTTTTTCCGGAAGGTGATGATCCTGACTCTTTTGCAAGAAAACATCCGCAGGAATACGTGGAGAAGTTCATCGAAAATGAAGCGATGGATTTTATTGATTTTAAAGCAGAAATTCTTTTAAAGGAAGCCGGGAATGACCCGATAAAAAAAGCCGAGGCCATCAGAAATATCGTAAAATCTGTTGGTTTTGTCCAAAATGGCTTAAAAAGAGAGGTTTATCTGAAAGAAGTTTCTACTAAATTCGGCCTTTCTGAGCAGAGTTTGTTTAATGAACTGGATATTCAAAAACAGATTACTCAAAACCAAGCGCCTAAAAGTCAGCCCAAAGAAAACATTCAGCACAAACTTGAAATTGTTCCTGACAGCGTTGAACAGGTGGATCCTATCATATTTGACTTACTCAATCAGGAAAATAATTTAGTCAATTTAATGCTCAATTTTGGCGATGTTGTCCTACACAGAGAAAACGAAGCGAATGAAAAGTATGACATAACGGTTATAGAAGAAATTCTCCATCATTTTGAGGAAGAAAATTATGAATTTCAGGTGGAGCTCAATAAAATTTTAATTGACAGTATTAAAGAGGGTATTCAGAATGATGAGTTAAGAAAAGGTGATTTTTTTGTCAGTTTTATGGATGAAAAAATTACTTCAAAAGTCGTTGATGCCATTATGCCATTAAATGATCTCGAAAACTGGGCTTCAAGAAATATTTTTCCGCCAAATTATGGTGATAAGATTAATACTCAGGTAGAAGGTGATATTTTGATTCACAAATTCAGATACATTGATTATTTAATTAAAGAAACTACGGAAAGCCTTGAAAAAATTAAAGATAATGAGTCTAAATATTTTGAGTCTATCAAAAAAATAACCTTGCTGAAACAAGCATCCATGCAGTTGTCTGAGATTTTGGGGTATTCTCCGATCAAGGGAATTTATGTGAAAAGGTAGCAGGAATTAGTTATCAGGATTCAGTTGAAGAGTTTTAAAGTAACGTGAAAAAAAATCTATAATCTTAAAGCTAAAATTTGCAACCCAACTGCCAAAAAGTCCTATAAAATTTTAGGAATAAAAGTTGTAAATTACATTCTAGTTAAATTTAAAAATATACCAATAGAAATATGGACATTAAAAAAGAATTCAGAGATTTCTCTGTAAAACACTTAGGAAACAGCGGTCTTGCTACCGATCAGTATATGGGAATGTATGGGCCAACCAACCTTACGCCTTATATCATGGAAGAAAGAAGATTGAACGTTGCGCAAATGGACGTTTTCTCTCGTTTGATGATGGATAGAATTATCTTTTTAGGAACAGGGATCGACGATCAGGTTGCAAACATTGTAACTGCACAACTTTTGTTCTTGGAAAGCTCTGACTCTGCAAAAGATATTCAGATTTATATCAACTCACCTGGAGGAAGCGTGTATGCAGGTTTAGGGATTTATGACACCATGCAGATCATCAAGCCGGATGTTGCAACAATCTGTACAGGTATTGCTGCTTCAATGGGAGCTGTATTATTGGTTGCAGGTGAAAAAGGAAAACGTTCTGCACTGAAACACTCTAGAGTTATGATTCACCAGCCGTCTGGAGGTGCGCAAGGTGTTGCGTCTGACATGGAAATCAACTTGAGAGAGATGTTGAAATTGAAAAAAGAATTGTATGACATTATTTCTGAACATTCTGGACAAACTTACGAATGGGTAGAAAAAGCGTCTGACAGAGATTACTGGATGACTTCTACTGAAGCGAAAGAATTCGGAATGGTCGATGAGGTTTTACAGAGAGCTAAAAAAGAAAAATAATTTTCTTTAGAGAATAATTAAAAACGCATCAATTTATTTTGGTGCGTTTTTTTTGTGAAAAAAAATGAAAAAAATAATCAAAATAGGAACATGTCATTTCGACAAAAGAGAAATCACAATCATTAAAAATGTATAATTTTCAGGAGCTATTTCCCGCTATCCACTCATACTCCTCGCAAGCCAGCCTGTCCTGAGCCCTGTCGAAGGGCTTGCTGTGGGGTAACCGTTTCTATGGTAAGTTTGCATGAAGCAAAATAGATTAATAACTTGGTTAAAAAAATTAACCAAAAGAGCAAAAGCAGCAGGATAAAGACAGACGTTCCATTGATACTGAGATATCGCCCCTGATTTTATTCCC